>Ga0157363_1001922_pt1 | contig 17849 bp, 15 predicted proteins | sample AttsexASBM1_FD_111477 | JGI IMG/M metagenome (GOLD analysis project Ga0157363, IMG submission 111477) | Fungus gardens microbial communities from leaf cutter ant in Ribeirão Preto, State of São Paulo, Brazil - Atta sexdens ASBM1 | ecosystem: Host-associated > Fungi > Mycelium > Unclassified ... | reverse complement strand
TTTTATTCTACATGTTTTATGAAAAAATTAATCGAAACAATCTTGAAATAAATCAAACCTGCATAAAACACCATGAATGATATTATATCTGTGTAAATAACATAATATCAAGAAGAAAAATATTGATACTATCTCAATAAAGAAAAACATTAAAACTTTAAACTATAATTGGCGCGTCATGTGTTTTTTGCATATCTGATATTTTCAATTTGATTTGATAACATAAATTATAAATTTTGGGAAAACTTATGTAAAGTCTGATATGTATAAAAAAAGCGTCGGAATATTTAAACACGAGATCTACTCTTTTCTTTATCACGGTATTCTTAATCACGATATCTACTTTTCTGTTCTACAGTGTGCTTTTTGTTTTCTATTTCTTATCTTTTATTATTTTTTACATCTTATCTTTTTGCTTCTTATCCGATTTTTTGTTTATATCGCTCAAGATAAAAATTACGAACTTCGAAAAAAACAAGAAACACGTAGTAAAAAATATAATTATTGATAAAACGATTATAAAGGAGAAAAAAGCAAAAGGTAAAAAACAAGAAACAGAAAACAAAAAGCACATTGTAGAATAGGCTTTAATTTTTGTTCCATTATCGCGCGCGCGTTATTGACTGACAAATATTTCCATTATATTTGACCTTTTAGTTTTTGTAATTCATTTTATTATAATTTATTTTGTTATATAATTATGCATTCCCAAAGATTCATTAGCACATGCAAACTATTTGTGTAAATGATTCATTATCGCTAGTTAACTGTATTACTTTGTAAATCTTTGGTTGTTAAAATAGATAGGAAGGAAATGAAGCGAAAAAAATGAAATATTTATAAACTCGATTTTAGCGAATGTTTATAACTAAATTAACCATAATCAATAATGGAAGAAGTTAATTTCGATGACTCCACAATTTTCTATTACAACGCATATGATTTAATATAAATATTTATGATATACATATAATATGAAAGATGATATAAATTTTAGTTTAAAAATTTTATTGTAAGTAATTGATTTTCTTGTTATTTTAGATTGCGTTTTTAATGAGAAGAAAACGACCAACGAAAGAAGATGTTAAGAAAACTCTGTTGGGTATCCTCCAATCCACAGCATTTCTTTCATGGAGTGCTTTCTCCTATTCAATGTGGATTTGTTTATTAAGGTAAAGAATAATATATGCTTATTTAATGAAGTCAGAATTTCTGGCGAAACTTAATTAAAAAATTTCATTTATCACCTTTTTTAAAATACATATTTATCAAAACATTAATAAGTTTAAATATATGAGTACTAGAAAACACAATTAATAATTATAATTGTGTTTCAGGCAAGCACTTGGACGTTTTTATATACCGACTGTATCTTTTCTTCCGTCCTTTTTATCTAGCCTGTCTGCCATTGTGATAGAAAGAGCCTCTAGGCGTACATTATTGTGTCTCTACGTGTCAAATGTTGTAAGTAGAGATCGTAATAATTACATTAATAATATGTTATCATTATCGTTTCCTTTTTAGGCAACGGAAACTTTGTTCAAGATGGGTTTATGGCGAGGATACTACTCATCTATTTCGAGAGGAGAGGTCTATATATTTGCCTTAAGCGTAGCTGTATTACTGTATTTCTTTCGTTCAAAGACGAACAAACAGGATCAAGTATATAAAATATTTAGGTATATCTGAATGTGTATATCTGATGCATATATTGTATATATTTGTGTATTATATGCGCAATGTGATTTTCAAAAAAACAGGATGATTATTGGGCGATATGAAGAGACTGAATATCTTAGAAAGAAAGACTCACATCCCGAAACATCTTCGAGAAACATTGCGACTGACAGCGCAAAGAATGACAGAAGTATACATAGGAGCTCTGCAAGACATAAATTCAGTATTCTATGGAAGTCCTTCGAGACATATAAATATATTATTAATAGCTTAAAGGCACAAAGTAGGGATGCTTCATGTCCGCATCCTTATAGCTGCGCACATTATATTTTAGCGGTATATATGTAACAGCAATATATAAAGATCTAGAAAAATATTTTATTTTTTGCAATATAACTTCCTTTTCTATTTAAAGGATAGTGCAAAGATCTTCAGTTATGGTGTTTGTGGACAAATAGCGCTTAAACTAATCTTGCAATTCAAAAGATTACTTCAGAAGCCAAAATTATTAAAAACCATTATCTTTCAAAGGGACAATTTAAATCTAGCTATATTTCTTGGAGGATTTGTCGGCCTTTATAAAGTATATCATCTTACTCTGTATATTTGACGCAATTATAGATTATCGAATATCTTTCGCAAGAAATTATTTCCAATTTTAATCTTTCTTTTTTTTTCTCTCTATATATAGCTAGTATCATGCACGTTGAGAAGAATCTTTCACAAAGATTCGCACATTTATGCTATTCCTGCTGGACTTATCGCAAGCGTAACATTTATGGCATATCCCAATACTACTATAGCTTTATATATCATGTGGAAGACACTACAGGTATTATTATGTATTTCTATTAATATATTCATGTTATATACTGTAATATATTCGTGTTATATAATGTAGCAAATTATCATGTAACATCGTTGGCTTTGTTTCAGTTGCTGTGGAACAATGCAGTAGAAAATGAGAAAGTACCTGAAATAAAATGGTTTGCGAGTTTATTGTATTGCTTTAGCACGGCAGTTCTCTTCCATGCAGCTATATTGGAACCACAAAACTTAAGATCGTCCTACTGGAGATTTCTTTACACTGTGTCCGGCGGAAGGTAAACATTATGCGAGGCAAAATAAAAGATTATTATAGCTTATCCCAAATTTATTCTATTATTCTTACTTTGTATATTGATTTCAGAATAGCAGTGATGTCCCGGTTACCTATGAATGTATTTGGTTTAGAAACATACAAAAATTTGCAAGATGTGCTCAGAAAAACGAAAACTACAGATCAACTTACCTTTTCGTTCTAAAATATCGAGTATAAGTATCAAGCGTGACAATATGTACCTTAGTTAGTATCTTTCCTCAGAAGCTTCTCTAGAACCAAAGAAGTGTACATCACATATACGTTTTAAATTCACATATACGTTTATTGTATAAATTAAATTCTTTGCGATAAGCAAGTGAAACAACAAAATATATATTTTAACGTAGCGATCTGAATTAATGTTTCTACTTTGTTTCTTCAACCTAATTCGAAGCAATGGTGCTTGAATATGTTGTGATACTAAACGAACTTAATATTTTTATACATAGATATAATTTATATAACTTAATATATTTGATTGTTATAGTGTGATAATTATATACATATATGTCAGGGAAATAGATAAATATTATTTAGATATGTGGACATTATTATTAAGTTATAACCAGAATATATCTGCAAGTATATTTAATTGCATAGCGAAATACTTCCATACTTTTTTTCCTGCGATGTATACATTATAGATTATTTTTTCTATGTTTAATATAAACTTTATATTTAATTATAATATAAATATGTTCCATACGGTCAGCTTTGTTGTATATTTTATTATGAATATAACTTATTTATTGGAGCAATATGTGATTATTAATGCGTGTTTTATTATGTCCGATTTATACTATATTATTATATAATTATTTCATTATTATAACATTATTTCTGGTTTTTAACAATCTCTAATGCTCTGTTCATTACATCTGCGATATGTTTGTTACATTTCTTCTTTATTTTCCTTTTTTTTCGCAGTACGTCGTCCCATTTAATACAACTTTGCATTTTTAAATTCTTACGATTTATAATACCAGCGACTATTTGAGAATCTAGAACTGAAACAGAGTGTTTCGATGGATTTAGTTCAAGTGGTTCCAAACTCTTCAATGAGTCTACCTGCCACGGTAGTAATCCAATGGAACATCCATTCCATTGATAATTATCTAAAAATCAGATAAAAAAGAATACTATAAATGTGATTAATGATCATTCAAATTATTATATACATCTTGAAAAATCTCATTTGTAAATGCGTACCATGTGCTAATTTCCAATGTGGATTACGGATTATTTGGTCTGCCAACAAGTAAGTAGGCTTCTCTTTATTTGCACAATTTATTTTGTGTGTATGCGCTTTATTTTCTATTGAACTTAGATTGAAGTCTTCAATAGTAAATATTTTACCAGCATCATTGTTGCTGTCTTCATTGTCATGCTTTTGACATGTGTAAATTTGAAGTAAATTTAACAAATGTTTTTGTGTTTGTGCATCTATTCTTGATGTAAGCAACTTTAAAATTGGTTCTACCAGTCTTTCAGAGAATTCATTTATATTTAGTAAAAGTTTTGATAAAAAATTTATATCTAGAAGAAAGTGTGGTATGATACTTGATATGTCTAACCATAGAACGTTCCGCAAGTATGGATGTTCAGAATGTACACGTTCTTTGAGATGTTGACTTAAAGTTTTTGTGTCCAGTTTTCTGTCCGCTTTCTGTAATTCATACTCCATGGTATGAGAAATACTTTGGACAATGTCTAATTGAACAAAACTATAAAAGATGGAATTTATCCACAAAGCAGCAAGATTTCTTCTTTCTTTATCTTCACGTTCTTGATTTACGATATTAAATAGCTTAAAGAGAAGCGTCTCTAACATTTCTTTTTCATGTAACAAGAAAATAATATCTTTCCAGAATCGAAGCATCTTGAATGGCAAAATTCTTCTTTTTAAATTGATATTCTTTTTTTCTTGTTGTCGAAAAATTCTCATGATATCTAAATTTGGTAGAAAAACTTTATTTTTGCATAATGCATTGCAAATTGTATTGCTCTTCTCATACATTGTACTTGAGGATTCGTTTAAATCCACAGATATCTTAGCTAAAAGTAGAGTTTTTGCAGTTTGCAAATGGTATTCTTTATCAATTATTTTTACAGTTCTCTTGTAAACGGATATATATTCGTTCTCATTATCCGAAGTTTTACTTCTATACTCAGACAACATATATGTGCGTAAATCTTGCAATATTTCCCTGTAAAAAGTAATATTAATAAATTAATTTAGTATACATATTATTATTAAGGACTTATTGATTAAATAAAAAATGCTGACAATTCATTTGATTTGCAATAAAAATATACCGTAATTGTGTCTCTGATAAATCCGATACTAATTTATAATCAGCATTGACATATAAATTAACAGCTGTCCAAATTTCAATCATATTTGTAAAATTCTCTATTTCGAATTTCTCTTCCTCCTCTAAGACTTCTCCTTCTTTCAAATAATATTTTTCCATTGCGCATGCTTCGGGCGCCCAATACTCATCCTGTACAAAATAATATTTCAAAAGATTTTGTGATACTAAATACTTATTATCCATTCTATTACTGCATAAGTCTAATTGTAAGTGGTTGTAGTTGTAAGAATTGACCATGATTGATGATTAAATATTCTCATATTCGATTGTAACTGATCAATTTTTACAATTATAACCACTTACACCTGTAATTATAGAATGAATTTTATACAGTTACGACAGAAACAAACATACATGTAACCAATGCAGTAATATATTAATTGCTATCCTCAATACTCCAATAGATGGCAATTCGTATCCATGAGCAGTCTCGTGCCTCAACTCGACTATCCACTCTGGAATTTTCAGTTGACTAGCAATCTTAAACATGGATGTTTGCTTTGTATGCCCTATATTGCAAAAATAGTTCAAGAATCTCATTATCGTAGTCGAGTACATCAAGCTCAGGTCGTTTTCACAATACATCGGTAGCTCGCCACTGTCAATCTTGGATGTCCATTCGCGATCACGGAGACACACTTGCAAAATTGACAGAGTACAATCCACGCCCACTGGTAGTTTCGGCATCCTGAGAATAACAATAGTCTCTAAAATCTATCTCGATATTCAATTAAATAATGAAACATTACATTACCTGGCTTTCCATGCTAAAAGCGCCTCGTAGGCCTTTGTTTGCTCAATCGGCTCGTTGGAATAAATCTGCCTGTACACATCGTGCCATTCTGCCCTAATCAACAAATGGATTATCCGTCAGCATTTATTCATCTCTTAAACATTAAAATTTTGTTTGTTAATCGATACTTACAGAGATAACCATGGTACTTGCTTTACACCATCGTATTTCCCAGACAACGCTATGTTCACTGATGTAGGATACATACTGATATTTATGTGAGTCAGTTGTCACCACGTGCTTTTACACGTGTTTATCTTTTACACGAGTAAGATTGAACAAGGTCCAACCAGTCCAATTATTCCATCACAATATATAAAGCCAGCGACACACGATACTGTTTTTTCTGCTACAGCTCTTCCAATTTACTGCCAGCGCTAGATTGCTAACTAGATTAAAATCTTGCTACAGTATTGATTATGATGCTGATCGGTAGTCATGGTGGAATCAGATAATTTCCATTCCACCATGGTGATAGTGGCAGCCATCCAACTAGCGATCTAGCAAGAAAAAAGCATCGTGTACCATCGGTTTCCTTTGATCTAAACGAACGCCATATTGTTGATTGTACACGGGTTATAATTTGATTGACAATAGGTTTGTTTCTTTTAGTTGAACTTTTTGCATGGTTCATTTTTTTTCTTCTTTTCTTCAATGTGGAAAAAAAAGAAGAAAGATGAATCGTACAAGAACTTCAGCTAAAAAGAACAGATCTTATAGATGCTAGTAGTAGTTCCAGTATTCATAAGCTTTTATCGATAAATGCGCCTTCAACTTTAAAATTCTATAGTATCTGTAATGTAAATTATTAATATAAATTATACACTGAATGCGCTAACAATATAGACCGCTAGTTAAATTATATGTTACGTTGTTTCTTTTCTTGTTTTTCTCAACTAAATTTCAATTCATATAACATATCCTTATTTTAATAAATAACTTTAGCATATAAATATATATATATATATAATTTTTTTAAAATTAAGACATGAATTTGACAATTCGACAAAACATAAAATTTTAAAGGGAAATTGTTGCATACCGTACTTGGTACATCATATTTCTTCTTTCAATATTAGCAACATCTGAAATCTTCGATAGGAAAAGTAAAAAAAAATAAGTCAATGTTGTTTCTTTAACGAATAAATACTTCTAATATGAGAACTACATTTTATGCAGATAACGAATTACATTGTGAATTTCCTGTATCTTCAAAATTTATTATCTTTGTATGTTGTATGTGTGTTTCATATTATATTATAAAATAAATAAATTTTAAGAGATCTTTGTAAATCATGTAATATTTGTTAACATCTTTTAATAACTAAACTTTATTTTTTAGCATTTAAAATACATTATTTTATAATGAGTTATGGTTAATTAACTATAAAGGTAGATCCCATGATTCAGCATTGATCCTATGAGGAGTCTAGACGAGCAAAGACAAATCATGAGCCATGCCGAGCTACGAGCTATAGAAAACCTTAACTTTAAAGTGTTACAACTGTTATAACTAGATAAATACAATAAAATATTTTATACTTATTATTTTTTTAATTTTTGTATGTTGGGACTTGCAAAATATATAGTTAAATAATGTTATTTAAAAGACGCACTTCTTCCATTGCTATCTTTCTGAAATAAGCGTGCTTGTTTTTTTAAAAAACTTGCTGTTTCTTTTGGAAAATATTTATTTAATAACATATCTAATATATCTAATATATCAATATATCAAAATCTAATATATCAAAATCTTGCATTTTAAAGTTTTGAATTTCCTGCACTTTTACTTCCAATTTTACTATCTTCTATTTATACTTCCTTATTCGTTGATGTAGTTTTATTTTTCGTGGCATCATTAAGGATGAACCAGTTTGCATTTCCATGTCTGATACTATCTTTATTTCCCTTTGTGCTGGATAAAATGGACCAATTCCTAAATTATAATATTGCATTCATTATTAATATTTCTTATTGTCTTAGCTGTAGAATAAATTTTTAAAAAATATAAACATATATAATTGAAATTTACTTGTAGATGTAATTTTTTCTTTAACAACCATTTGATTCACTCCAATGTTATTACATATAAGTGGACTACTACTTCATTTTGTTCCAAATTCCGAATGTCTACGAAATACATTGTTACATCAGACAAATTCGGATTTGTTTCTTTATCTGCAAAAACACATTGTATAAGTAAATATATACACACACACACACACATACACACACACACACACATACACACACACACACACACAGACACACGCGCGCACGCATACACGCACACACTATATATATATATATAATACATATATATAATATATATATAAGCGTGTTTGCATATAATTTTATTTTACAACTTATCATTATTATTAATGCTTGGAACTGCATGCGGTTGTAATCTTGTTTTTTCATAGTTTAAAAACTTTTTTTCAAAATGAAGTTTACTCTATAATTATTATAGAGTTCTATAGGCTTTTTCGATAATAAGTCATTTCTACCACAGGCATTTATCCATAATGCCGACCTTTAAGAAACAAAATACTTAATAGGTATGCAAGAAAATATATATATTCATTAATTCAAAACTAATTGTATAAATACAGCTTAAAAGTGAGAAACTAAAATTAATTACAAATATAAACAAATAAGAAATCTCCCTCTTTCTATAAAATTAACAAAAATTTAATTTTTTACGGCAAGTGAATTTTTTATGACAAGTGGCAAAATAAATCCTTGTTTAACATTCTGCGAACAAAGATAAAATGATATCTCATACATGCAACGGAAAGCAGTAATTATGACGTATTATTTTATTCTTGTTCATCGAATATTAAAGAAAGATAAAATAATACATTATGCGTATCATGCGTGAAATAGAACGCACAATCGATACAAATATCATTCTTCTATCTTTGTTACTCATCAAGTGTTAAATATCAAGGCTTTTATGTTGGCTGTATTTTCTGAAAGAAAAGCAAGCTCTAATATATAAAACAATAATAAAATTTATGAAAAAATAATAATCAATCGATTCTTGTGTATAATCATCTTTTTTAAAGTGTTGATTGTTGACAAAAATTGACCTCTTTGAGTCTTTTGAAAATCGAAATAAAGTTTCTTTCACTCCTCGATTTGCATTGCTAGTGCTTTGACAATTTGCTATGCAGCATCGGAAATCTCTAGTACTCATGATGTTCAGTATATTGTTCTTCACTCTATTCTAAATTACTTTTACATTCACGACTAATTGTGACTGCTGTAGGTAGCAGTATACAAAATGAGATTTCCATATTGTTGGTTTTGCGCTATTGTTCATGTGCGAAGAACGACTATTATCTGTTTTTAAGATAAATGAATCTATATACTTATACTGTTTTTACGTATACTGTGCAATAATATATGATAACTATATTTAATAATTAAATTGTAATAATTAAAATAATAACTAGATAAATATATATTGATTGTTTGATGAAAAAAGATAAAATAAATAAGATATATTCAAAGATATATTCGTGCTTCTTTTTTTTCTCCAATGTCTAATTATGAATCTATCTCACTTTAGGTGCAGAAATGATATAATAGTGTACAAAGAATAGACACTTGATAATTGCTAGTAAGTGCACCATAAATGTACTTGCTAATATATCTTGATAATAGTTCATAGTACATTTACGAAATTATATATACATTAAATTTCATTAAATTTCATTAAATAATGTGATAAGAATAACAATGGCAAGGCAGATCACGACGGTGCTGATAGATCTCAGCGGGACGTTGCACATCGATAATACGGCTATTCCAGGTGCCATACAAGCATTAAACAGGTTAGATTAAATTTTCAATAATATGTACTTACTAACCGGCCACAGTATAATCTCTGTGGAAATGGCGCGATTCAATTTTAAGTATCCTAAATAAAATCCGTAAGTTTAAACTACATTTAGTTTACATAAAAATGTATTATTGATTAAAAGATTGATTTAATAATAAAAAATTATTTTTTTTTGTTTATTGATGTTTTCTTTTAAGATTAATTTAATGTCTACTTTACTTGACAAATGTCTTGAAGATATTGAATCAAAGTGTGAATGAAGATCTTTTTATAAATTACTAAAATTAATCAAACGATAAAATCTTATGATTTATTTTTAATATCAGGCATCTTTTTATTCTTTAGACTTTAGAGAATGATGAATTTATATTTTCATGTTTCAGACTACGAAATGCAAACTTGTCAATTAAATTCGTCACCAATACTACCAAGGAGTCAAGTAATTATTTGTATGAACGTCTGATAAAACTTGGATTCGATTTACGGAAGGAAGAGATTTTCAGTTCTTTAGTAGTAGCGAGAAAATTAATTATCTCTCAACGATTGAAACCGATGTTGTTAATTGATCCAGCAGCAATGGAAGATTTTCAAGATTTAGCAACAAATGATACACCTAATGCAGTTGTGATTGGTTTAGCACCAAGTCAATTCAATTATGAAGAACTAAACAAAGCATTCAAGTAATTTTGCATCTTGTTCCTTTTTATCTATATCTTATAAATGTATGTATTTTAACGTGGTATTTTAGATTGCTTTTGGATGGCGCTTCCCTCATAGCCATTCACGAAGGACGATATTACAAGCGTCCCGATGGACTAGCTCTAGGTCCTGGGCCATTCATCAAAGGACTGGAATATGCTAGCAATGTGAAAGCAAAAGTTGTTGGTAAACCGACCATAGGATTTTTTAAGGCAGCTTTAGAAGAAACAGATCCAACACAGGCTGTAATGATTGGAGATGTAATATTTTGAATTATGTCATCTTTCCTTTTTTGCATATTATAATCTTTTTACACATTTCACAAATATGAATCTTTTATAATTAGGACGTAAAGGATGACGTAGCTGGTGCACAGGCAGCTGGGATCAGAGGTATTCTGGTACAAACTGGTAAATATAGAACAGGAGATGAGAATACAATTACTCCAGAACCAGCAAGAGTATGCGCTTCTTTTGTAGAAGCTGTCGACAGTATTCTCAGTGAAAGTATTTAAAGATTTGTGGTTTGATAAAATAAGTGCATGAATAGCAATAGAATTCTTTATTCAAGTATCGCTGCAATGCGCGATGCAATCTCTTTTCTATATTAAATTATATTTTATTAAATACTGATTATTTTATAGTGTACACTGTCTGGAGTGATGCCATATTATTATAAAACAGACGCAATAAATACAAATAGAAATTAATATCAATTTTTTTCTGATATGGAGCTTTATGTCATTTTGCCTATTAATGTAAGTATCGATAGAGTAATGTATTACAAAGATAATCAGATAAATATGAAAGTATTCAAGGATAGAAATATCGTCTCATTGTACATTTGTAGAAAATTGTAGAAAATTTGACTTGATCAGTTTGACATTGAAAAGTTTGATAATTTACATGTCGTGACAGTAAAATGTAGTATTTTACAAAGCAATCTGCACACAAGCATTCGATCTTTTGCAGAGACGATATTAGTCCATAATCTTAATAGTTCTAAAAATTATAAATTTAATCTTTCGCTACGTAGCCTTATGTTATAAGTAGTACCACTGTAGAATCTGCACCTACAACAGGTTTACAAAAAGAAAATGCTGTTTATTAAAAATGTACGGTGCTTTGCGAGTATCGTTTTTCATATAAAATTTGGCACCCAAATTTACTGTTTTGTTCTTTAAATCTCGTTTCTTTTTACATAGATTGAAGAAAGATGAAATCGATATTTTGATTTTTACACCATTAACGTTCTTAAATTAATACTTCGTTTTTCTGTACAAAAATAACATGTCTGTGAATAAAACGACTAAATTTATTACCTTTTACGAAATGAAATTATATGCTGCTAGAAAATACATAATAAAAACAGATAAAAATTCATGATAATATATAGCTTTTAATTTATCATTGATGTAAAAGAGAGAAATGTTAATATAATTATGTATCTTGTAACTGTATGGGCTGTTTTAAATATCAATATAAGCCATGATTAAAATGCCCTCTGTAACTTATGATCTATGATCAGGCACATCTCGATTGCTCGCATTATGGTAACAAATGTTTAAAATAAGTGCTTTAAAAAAATAAAGAATGATTACTCTTGATTCATGCGAGAAATCTGTATAAAGAATAGGAATATATACATTTCCAGAGAACTATGCAATGAACTGAACAATTAATTGATTCTAGATAATCGTTATGTAAATAAAACCATATAGTTATAATATCATTAATAAATTGAAATAATTTCAGATCGAAGGCAAAATGTACAATTTTCATTACTTGTCATATATCATGTCGAGATATTAAAAAGATAACTATATTTTCGCATTATGATCTACTTTATATTTAGATTCAAAAATTATATATATATATATAATATATAATATATATATATATATATATATATATTCTAAGATTTAACAATTAAAAAAATATAAGTTCACTGCACAATTTCTTTTGAAACGACCCGTGTAAAGATAACAAATAATTTTCATTCTTAACTAGGATGATACAATTTTTATCAATCATGCATTCATTTCACTCAGTCAAGAAATGTTCTCTTTCTTTCTCATAGTATCTTGACGTTACATATTTCGATCGAGAAAGCAAGCAATAGCAAATAATTCTTAAGGTATATAAAGCATTTAACATTATCAAACCAAGGTAAACCCAAGTTTGATAATAGATAAAATTGCAACGTATATTATCCAGTTAAAATGACAAAATATTATTTACAATTATAAAAAGATTGCTCTCATGTATATACATTTTAATAACGCAAACAATATTGTATCTCACGGAGCACATTAAAAACTAGTATAGTTTCTCTCTTGACAATTTAAATCTTTACAATAATAGCAAATATTATTGGCTCTGAGTTGTTCGCACAATAAGATCTGTTAAATTTTTATCCATACGGCATACTATATTATTAATGGACATTATTCACAGTCGTGTTCACATATATACAATTTATAATCTAGAAAAAATCGAATGTTAACTTAAGAACAACTATATCATTTTTACTCATTATAAAGATCAAATTCAATCTTTTTAAAGATCAAATTCTGTTAAATACTGTATATATCCTTCGATATTACAATTATATTCTCAATGGTATTTATATAGAACCTTATAAAATTTAATTTTTGGTGTTAAATGTACATAATTGATATATGTGTATGTGTATGTGTGTATATATATATATCTCCCATATTTATATCTTATTAGCTTTGACCAGGACAGAATTTGATCTTATTACACTGCAGACAAATACATTCTCTTATTTCCCATGAGCAATAGGAAATATTGAACTTCTATATATAATTTGGCTATTCAAATATAATTTGATTAATGGTAAATTGACATATCTTTCTTCTCTCTTTCATATATATATATATATATATATATATATATATATATATATATATATGTGTGTATATGTTTATATTTCTTCTTTTCGTTCTCTAATATAACAAGGCAAGTGTGGAATACACATTTTGCATGCATGCATATAACAAAACGTATAATTTCTTGTACCCTCAATAAATATTCAATACTTTTATTATAATACTAAAAGAAGACGATTCTATGTACTGATTATGAAATATACAGCTAAAATAGAATTAATAGAGGAAATTGTTTTGAGAAGCATTTGTGAGGATCACCTGGATCCATTAGACCTAACGAAACAACAATTTTCTCGGCCATGCGGTCTATCCCCTTTTTCTGTAGTTGTGCTGTTTTTTTTTTTTATAGTTGTGTCATACGTTTTTAATGATATCTTTAAAGTGGGAAGACGATATATGGCTGACAACAAGACTTTAAACTCTACATCCAGGTACAAAAAGCATGATATTCTCAAGCAGATTAATCGAGAGTAATGCTCTATTGTGTGAATTTGGCCGCAGGATGCAAGTGTATAAAAGTGAGCAATTTACATTAATACTTCCACACATTATTGCCTTAAAATTTTACATTATGTCCTAATACTCCAAATACGCCTCGCTTTCTTTCACTCCTGCCTCAACATCACACGAAACGTTCGTCAAATCCAGGTGATCATTTCCTAAGAATGTGGCACAAGGTACCATATTCTGCAAGTAGCCTATGTATTTTCCACTATTCTGAAATGAGTTTAATCTTGAATTTTTTTTAAATCAATGAAAAAAAAAGTTAAAATATGTGTATAGCATACTTTACCATGGTATAAAACCAGGCACACTGTAAAGATTCATGATGTAATGTTAATCCTAACTATTTAACAGGACGATAATGAAGTGTTAAATCCGCCGAACTTTTCCAAATGAAATGTCTAACCTGAGAAACAGAGAAACACATGAAAAAAATATTCTCTCAATGATTATAAAAGTTTAGTTTTTACTCAGAATAATACATACTGTTCTCAAATCCATTGAAGGATCCAAGACTTGATCGTTACATAGGAGTTCGACTTTTTCTTCAGCCAATGAAGAATTATCAGCATTAGAGTCCGTATTCGTCCTATCGCCTGCCGGAGATCCGCTGGAAACTGTATTTCCACCGCCAGCCACTGAACCTGAATCGCTTCCTGCACCGAGTACTTTATCGTAAACATGTTCGGCCACTTTACGTACTTGTATAAAATCATTGGCTATTAAACGATCCCTTAAAGATAATATAAAAAATTATTTATTTGTCATTGTGTGATTTGGAGAGTTAAAGTTAAATTAAAATGCATACTTCTTCAAACTTTTTACACCTGAAGAAGCGTGTGGAAGAAGATAAAAAGGTATTTTAATAAACTGAGGAAGATTCTTGTCCACGACAATATTCACTACCCATGGTGGTACGGTTTCGTTTAATAGGACACCCTCAGTTTCTCCTGCAGCATCTCGAACCAATAATCGGTAGATAGTTCTACCTCCCACTTCACTGAAAAGCAGCATAATATTATAATTTTGTTAATGAAACATTGCTTCTTGTACAATACTCTTTACATACCTAAAGATGACAGGTGTATGACTAGGAACTGAGAAGTATGGATTTCCTCCTCTCGTGTGTTGTAAAGGACCATTTCCATCATTACCATTACCCTCATTCTCGTCATCAGCGTGTAATGGTCTCCACCAGTGTTCGAGTAATGCTTGCAGCAAAAGGTTTCCATAATTTACTAAAAATAGAAGGAATGTTAAATTTCCCGAATCATGTCATAAATATTACTAATGAAACAGCTAATCACCTTTCTGATCTACAGCATCATTCTCTGCTAAACCAGTTTCTTTGGCGGAAACCCATGCAGAGAAGCAATCATTTTCGTCTTGTCCTAAATGTATAGTTAACATCTGCAATGATAAAAAAAGTTTAGAATTGATTTAGCCTTTGGAAACATTGATTTATCAAACAAAATCTCCTGTTTTGAGACATACCCCTGTTTTGAGATCGACGTTAAACCAGTTTGGAACATATACCATTTTGTTTCTCTTTTTACATTCCTGCTCGAAATCAACTCTGCCTAAATCTTCTATTTTACATGCCTTTAATACATCATATAGTGCAATATTCTCTTCTGTATCCTTTGTCAAAACATGTCTTTTATCATTTAATATGTGATAATGTCTTATGGCAGGACCACCCAATATTTTCTGTGTAGGTTCAGTATTCCTTAAAATATTACCCGCTACATTACTCGCGGAATCACAATAATCTCCTATTCCTAATTCTTGCCAATCTTTTTGGCTTATTGGCTGAAATAACAAAAAATATTCTTTATAATTTATCTTTTTTTCATGCAAATTCGTTAAGTTATGAAACTTTTACCCAATTATTTATAGTTGATTCGCTGGTGGCTACCCAAATACTAGATTGATCCGGTGTCATAGCCATTTTGAGTATAGGTGCCTTTTCTTCACAAATGATTGTATATCTTTCTGCAAAGCTTAATTCTGTCATTACTACCCTCTTATCCCTGCCTCCAGATATTACATGACTAAAATTATCCGTTGCCTAAAAGACATCAGATTTAACGTAATAATCTGTATAGTAATTATTAATATAATGAATTTGTATATGTAATTGTGCGTGTAATTACCAATAACGCCCATACTCCTTCTTTATGAACTCTAAATGTTTGCACACATCTCTGTTGGCCAAGCGACCATAATTTAATAGTACCATCGGAACTCGCTGATAAACACTGTGTACCGTCCCTGTTTAAGACTAATGCTTTAATATTATCCGTGTGACCACGAAGTTTCATAAGTTTGGTACAAAATCGTGGATCCCACACTCGAAGAACTTTCTCCGTGCTACCACTCACGATAACTGTGCCAATCTGATTCATGGCAAGACTGTATATAGAGTCTCTGTTTCCACTCAGGGATGAAGCTGACAAGATACACATGTGTTTTAAGGATATTTAATTACATATAAAAGACATATATGTATAATCAAGATGCATGAATTACATACTTGTGACTGTATTATTACTCGCAGTAAGAGCAGTTAATGTATTAACATCCCATAGAAATATTGACTTGTCTAGACCCGCGCTAGCAACTTGCTCTCTATCTTTGGCATATGCTAATGCTTTAACGTAATCCTTGTGCGTGCGCAAGGTGGACATACAAAAACCTTTATGTGCATTCCATACTTTGACAGTAGTGTCAGAACTTGCAGATATAACTACACAGAATTGATAAGATAATTATCATATCAAGATCGATACAGAAATTGGAAATCAAAGAAAGATATTGTGTTATATTTAATATAGATAATACAATTTTCTCTTAAAATATTCTCATAAAAATTAAGTCAAATAAAAATATTCTATGAGTGTGCACTTACGATTTTTGCCACTACAACATAACACTATATCATTAACCCAATCAGTATGATGTTCCATAGATTGGATATATGGTTCCTTCATATTTCTACAATTCCATATCCTTATGATACTGTCTCTACCAGCAGAATATAGCCTGTGCAGAGCTGGATCATACTGTAAGGAATTAACACCAGCCCTATGCTGCTTCTCTACTTCGTCTCTTATAACCATAGACACCTTTACATGAAAAATGATTTAAAATTAATATAATCCTTCTCATTACATTGACAACTTGTGAAAACTCAATGAAAGTCATCATTATTAATTTTCATGAATGCTTTCCATTTAGCATCTTTTTATCTTTCTTGATATTCAGTGACAAAAATGAAATAATACTTGTGTCGACTTGTCTCTAAATGGAAAGCATCCAATGAAATCAAATGTTGTAATATACCTCAAATCTGGTATATAATATTATTGAATTTAGTTTTCTCTCTCCCAAGAGAGAGGAAAACTCAATGCAATTAAACTTTAATTAATACCAAAGAAACAAATCTTTTTTAGCATTTATAAGCGTGATTCTTAGGACAGAAAACAATTATCTTATTGTACAATGTATTATCATATGACTAAAATAAAGCATAAGTTTCGTGAGGCATCAGTCAAGGGAATCGACAAGTTCCTCGCGAATCTGTTGGTATCTATCAGTGAATTATACCTGAACTTTCTTACGGGCGGTCTGTCCGCCCGTTTTGTGAGCTGCCATTGCGCCCGGAACCGCTTCGTCCGGCGTCTCGACGTCGACGTCCCGATCGCGCTGAAGGGAGAAGGAAAACACGTAGAAGTTCAGACGTGAAAGCGATGTGAACAGCGTATGTTGCACGATTCAAGCTGCGACAGCAGTTCCACGTTGCACACAACCGTTACTCCGCACTCGCGGCATTATCGACATCATCATCATCGTCGTCGTGGCTGTTGCTCGTATCGCCGATTTTACCGTCGAATGTC
>Ga0157363_1001921_pt1 | contig 17850 bp, 10 predicted proteins | sample AttsexASBM1_FD_111477 | JGI IMG/M metagenome (GOLD analysis project Ga0157363, IMG submission 111477) | Fungus gardens microbial communities from leaf cutter ant in Ribeirão Preto, State of São Paulo, Brazil - Atta sexdens ASBM1 | ecosystem: Host-associated > Fungi > Mycelium > Unclassified ... | reverse complement strand
CTCTCATTTCGTGGCGAGGCGAGGCGAAGCGAAGCGAGGAACGGATGGAGCTCTTCCGATGTTCCGGTGAAGTGAACAATCGGGACGTAAACGTAAACGTGTATCAGGTACGTTGTTGGTGTGAGCAAGAAAAAAAAAATATTTCCCGCGGGGGGGGGGGGGGGGGATTCCACAATGAAAACAGTTCCCTCTAAAAAAATTGTGCACTTTCTTAATAAACTGTGCTTTCTCGGAATAAAAGTTGTTAAAACGACTAACAATTAAACTTATTCAGCAAATCTACAACCGTAATGTCAATTTTCTATATCAAGTAGCAAAATTGTACAATTAAATAAAATTAATAATCATATGTTTGTTGTAATAGCGTAGCAAATGCAATATTTGATAATACAGCGAAGATAACTTTCTACGAAAATCAATCCGATATTTTTATAGATTAAAATTTTTAACAAAACACGCTATCTAAAATGGCACATACTTGTAGCTATAATGAAAAAATTTGTTATATTTTCATTGTTTGTTGTACGAACCAATTGCTTACAGACATAATTTCTTTATTGAACCATTAAATTTTCTAAATTATAGAAGTTAAACTTACGAAACTGTAGATTTGCTGAATCAATCCTCAATTTTTTTTCCAGTCAGCTATTACCTGACAATCATGGAAGAAAATATGGTGGAAGTGTCTTCTTCCACCATAGTGACAATCAGGGAACACAAGAACAACATGTGGAATTCGGATGCGGCCCTGAAAGTAGCCTCCTTCGAGGACATCAGGTAGGAATATATTACAGGTTCTGTTCTCAACGGGAGGTTGCTGGTCACGTCCGGACTTGTCATATTAGGATAACCAGATCTCCAGGATTCCGTATTTCCCAGTGATCCTAGTTCCTATACCTTGTTTATATAATTATATATTATATAACTTATGTTATCACAATACGTGAGAGTTATTAAAAGTTAAAAATCTCGAATGTCAAATTCTGTCGCATCCGTTTAAATCGCATAATCTTTCCTGCAATTCCCCTGGTAATTTCTACGACTGCTCATCCGCTGGCAGAGGCAGCGTGAAAAGTGGACCGATTTAGCTTGCCTGATCCTCATTTTCTCACTTTCCGGTTTGCGTTCATAAATTATTCCCTCCGAATGCCGGTTTTCGAATAGTATCTATACAGTATCCCAGTCATCCGCAGATCACACTCGTATTAACCTCTATTTTATTTCTCAGATATTAGAAAGATATTTTCAGATATTAGAAAGAAGTAGCGAAAAATCGCTTTTTTTTTCAGAAAATAAAAAGAAGAGACGGAATTATTAAACATCTTAAAGTGACACTGCTGTTTTCTGACATCCAATAATAACACTATTTTTTATCAAGTCTTGTTTGCTCCCTTGCTTGTTCTTGATTACCGTACAACATTTCTGAACGAGATACACATCTTAGATCGTGTTCGCTTTCAAACAGGACCGATACAAGTGCTTGTCGAGACACCTGGCTCGATAGAGGTGACAAAGAACCTGGCTAATCGTGGTAAACCGGCCAGTAAATTAGCGCCGGTGAGGTTGCCCGTGAAACCGGTAACCAATGAATCGGCGAGGACCACGAAGGCCGTCACTGAATCTTTAATGGGCATTCGCATTTTTCAACTTCCCACGTTTAGCTGGGCATAGACACGTCCCTAAGCTGCGCCCGTAAATTAGATTTCTGCGACGATGATTTGTGATCGTCTCCTCGCATTCGCCAAGAATCGCAAGTAATGAAAAAAAAAGTAAGAAAAAGAAACGTGTTTCGGATCTATTCGCATATAGAAATAAATTTGGAAAATTCAAGTTATTTTCGAGATGCATTTCACGAAAGAGAAAAGGAAGTGAAGAAATGCAAAAGAAAATTCACTAATTTTTATATAAAATAAAATATATATATTTTGCAATTTCATTGTCGCGTTTACTGATAAAAACATTTCATAATGATTTGTGTTCAGTTAATTTGTTGTGTAATTAATTTTAAGTTTAATTAATTTGTTGTATCAATATGACACATTTTTGCATTTTGTACAATTTTTTTCTTTGCACATAATACGTTGTCATTAATTGATACGCATCTCGTGTAATATTCGTATTACCAGCAATCACGTTCACAATGAGATTAATTCCGAGCTGAAACGCGATCTGCAATTAAAGCGTGGTACAGGGGTCAAGTTAGTCGGATAAAATTAAGCTTCGAAATTTCCGCTTGAAAATCGTAAAGTAACCAGAGAACATTTAATCGGATTTCATCACTAGTATGTACAATGCATTTGTCATTATAAATCGCACTGCTCGTGAAAACATAATGCTTTAAAAACTGAACGAAGCTGAAAATATCGACAAGATTGATTCGCAAAACTGACAGTTTAAATAAATGTTTTAAAAGAGAAAATCGGGATCTGGAATTCGTCAAAAAATTGCTGTTAAGGGCCACATTGAGTAAATTCGTTACAGGCAATTACCGACCAACCAACTGCGTCGCAAGAGCGCTACAAACAATGATGGTATTGTGTTAGGAGGAGAGAGAGAGCGAGAGGGAGTGGGGAGAGAGAGTGGCCGGAAGATGCCTTTGAATTCTAGATATATGATTCCTTGGATTCTAGATATATGCCTAATTATTCTTTTATTTTTATGCATTCGCATCACGTGATGCCCATATAGTCCCGTCAATGACATTTGCGAGCTATTGCCAAAGGGAAGCTTGGACTATTTATTAAGATATACAGTCGCGGGAGGTAATACAAGAATGTATATCACCGGCGGCGATAGCTATCATTTTGATGTTGCGCTTCGCTTTATGTCACAACAATAAAATGACTGGAATCTCATTTTTACGCCCGTTTGCTACAGACGTATAAATAGCCTCTTCCGGATTTCTAATAAATAATCGGATCATGGAAATCCAAACAGATTTGGATGCAAACGTCATTGATAACGTCAATAACTGTGAGGTGAGACGAGCGAAGCATGCTATAATCTTTATTTGAAAGGCATCAAGCTTCCTCACAAAAAATACGTATAATCAGATATCACATAATCAATCAAATTTCACATAAACAAGATTTACCATAATTTAATTAATTTGCCGCGAAAGTACACAAATGAAAATTGAGTTATAGATGTCGCGAAAGTATACAAATGAGAATTGAGTTATAGATGTCGCGAAATCAGACTAATAGAAGTGTATCTCATTGAAATCTACAGTATAAGTTTCTGCGGCAGAAAAGTTTACTAATACCTTGTCCAGAGCGATGTAACTTTCTGTTTGCGAAATATACGACCGCGTGAGACAGAACGAGGGAGAACCGATTGGAAATATTGGCGGTTGAAGTTCTCGAAGTGAGTAAAGTTTTGCGAATCATTCTTCCGACCAACTTTAATTCCAGCAAGGCCACTAGAGCGATTTCTTCAAGAGAAAACGCGATTTATTCGAACCATTTGTAACTTGACGGCACGGAATCGATAACTTCCGCAGATGAGGTGAACATTATATTTAGTTTTATTCTATTCGCGGCTATGGTTGTTTAATATTATAATATATCAATAATCCTCTTATATGCGCTTACGAAAATAAAGTTGGAAAAATTTGTTAGCAAATTAAAAAAAAAATCACGCGGTTTAATGCATAAAAAAACAATTTTGCTAAAGTATCTAAAATTTAAATAGATATCAACCTAAAAATAATTTAATTAAACATCAAAATAATTATGTAAAAAGCAAACATGATGAACAGTGCTGTAAAAAGTCTTGACATTTCAGAGCAATTAATTAAAGTGTTCTTCATAATTACTTTTATAGTCCAACAAAATTATTTTCAGATCTACATCTAGCTAAATAAATTTCAATAAAATTTAATAAATTTCAATAATTTCAATAAAATCATTCTTTCCGATTTTTTTTTAGATCGAATAGCAATTTCAGTATGTATAAAAATAAATAATACTAATTTTATTAATAATTTTCTAATTTTTCCACAAGTATAAATATCGAATAAACTATCAAAATAATTAAAGCATAAATTTAAAGCTCGGGAATTATCCAATCAAGTGGAAAGACATGTCAAGATTCTTATTAAAGTCATAGAAATTTTTGGTCTTAATTCCTTCAACGATTTTCACGAAAACAGAATGTAGATATCGTGAATCGACGAAAGCCATTTTTCTCTCCCATCCAGCCCCCGAGTGAATCCTGATTGGATCCAGCTACATCGAACGCATGCGTGACCACGCGCTCAACACGTATATATCGCACTTAATGCGTCAGATACGAACGCGCGTGCGCTCCGATTCGATGTAAAAAGACATAATAATGATAATGCGGAGGCCATCAGCTCGCGCACATCTCCGGCGTTTAGCTGGCAAAAATTCATTCAAGGAAAAAATGCATTAACATATCCCAATAAAGTACTTGTTAAAAATATCTGACTTAGTGAAATTAAAATGTACCGTCATTTATTTTACTATTTTATTTTAATAGTTATCTTTTTCATCCTTATTTTATTCGTTCATTTGTTTTTTTTTTCTATTGTTTAATTTAGAATACAATGAGCTTAATGTTGTTCACTAATTTATCTGACGAAAGATTTTATAAGTTTTCAGAAAGGAAAAAATTGATAACAGATTCAAAAGTAAAAAAAATGAGTGAAATTCCAAAGCGAGCGATAAATAAAATCTCGTGCGATAAATAAGATTTTCTTCCTCATCTATAGCTATTCATAGCTTCGTTTATGAATACGCTTGGCTGCGTGGACATGGTCTTAATTAAACACATAGAAGAAAGGAGATCTCATTACGTGCGCGCGCGCGCGCGAAAAAAGACGAGCCAAGTGGGAGGTGTGAATACACGCATCCGGAATTTCTTTCTCTCGCGCCGTAAAGGTGCGTTTAATTGCGAGTTTAAATAATTAGTATCACGGCGGGATCTCGACGAAAACTCTCGCAACTCGTTTTTTCCGCTCGTTTCCTCTTTTCTCGTTCGATTCCATCTTACATTCGACTCTCTCTTGTCCCCGTAATCATAATTGCTGCGACAGAGAATCCCGTAATGATATAATACGCGTAATGATACAATCTGCAACTCTATTATCATGAGATATATCATAACGATTATCAAAATCACGGTTTTCCTGCAGCTAAAAGATATAGAATTATGCGGATCGCAATGAACAACTTGCGGTCACTCCGACGAATACTTTGATTAGCACCAATCGCTAACCTCATTATACATTGTTGAATCTATAGTGTCAAATTTATTCATTGTTTTAGTATATAAAACAATGAATAATAAATATATTGAGTAAAATGGCGATTTAAATCAATTAAATTTGATACTACAGACATTTAACTTTAAGTATACTTGATATCAAGTGACAATTCTAATTTTTCAAGTAATTAATATCGTTTTAGATGAATATCTGAAAAATTGTTTTGCGTCAAAAAAAATACTAAGATGTCATCACGAATAATTATATCCTTGAACGTAATGTCTTAATTTCCAGGTAGAACCGCAACCACATGTGCCATTTGTGCTAACCTCTTATCGCGTGTAAATGTTTAACACTTGTCTAATGAGATAAGAGATACTATATTTTCGTACGAGAATGTCCAGTTCGATGAGCATTTTAACTTCGCAAAATCTTTCGAGGTCGCGACTTGATACCGCGACTTGATGCGAGAAAAATCGCGATCTTGTGAGAAACGTTGACGAATTGATTCTTACAAATATATCTCTCGACAGAATTTTTTTCCTCTTAACTCGACCCTCGCCTGCTTGTACCGTGTGTACATTCAGCTTCCTTTCGAAATCCCACGCGCGCGTTTCGAATATTCTTTTGCGTGACCTATTACGACCGCAGTGCGAGAAATAAAGCGGAAAAAGAAAGAGACAAAGGTACAGGAGAGGGCCGGGAGAGAGAGAGAAAGAGAGAGAGAGAGAAAGAGAGAAAGAGAGGAAAAGAGAAAGGGCACAAAAAACGCTCGATTTGTCACTCACAACGTCACTGCTTATCCGCGCGATACATCACGAACCGGCATACAGTTGGCCGTAATTAATCAACGGTGCAGCGATAAATAATTAAGATTCGAGCCGCGCGATCGCCTCATTAATTATCGCCGCGTGCGGTGACATGCGTGACACTCTCTACAAAGTGTGGCCGTTTAAAGGCGTACTCACGGCGGAGCTATTTTCTTTTTCTTACGTTTTACTTGCCGATCGCGCTGTGATAAGCGAGACTCTCGAAATGAACGAACGAACGAACGAGAAGAATACTAAAATAACAAAGCGAGAATTAATTACATTATCTGAGACTACATTATTGACACTTTATTCAATTCTTATCAAATAAGCTTCTTGATTCAATCAGTTTCTTAACTATCTAAAATAATTCTCGTATCGATTATTCAATTCATCAAATTGGTGTAAAAAAACTTTTATTTATTTTTTATCTTGAAATAAAATACACCTATAATATATAAGTGGAAATAATATTAATCATTATTTACTCTGACATGATTAGATTTAATCTAGAAAGAAAATGTCAAATAATTATAGGCCGGTGTTCACAGTTGATTCTTAGATTTAAGACTGCATAAGTATAGTCTCAAAATATCATAAACCAATCAGAAAGCCATTTAACATTACTTAAGACGGTCTTAAAATAAGAACCGATTATGAATACCGGCCATAGAATCCAATACGAATTCCGTGACGTGCGACAGAAACGGAGAGCTTCGAAGAAGAAAGTGTGGTGTTTAGAGTACAAGTTAGATATAAGGATTTAGGTTAAGTATTAAATTGTAAGATTTAATTTTTTGTACAGAGTTGAAATACGTATGTAACATAATAACGTATAATTATATAATCTTAATCGAAACATTCAGTAAATTGTTATTAATAAAATCTAAATACAGACTCAATTCAATCTTTAATCGCTTTATTCTAGAAAAAAAGAGAAAAAGAGAAGGCTTGTTCAGTCATTTTTATAAATGCCTACAGAGAGTAAACTCTTTAATTTATAATTCACATCGATTAACAAGAATATGATTTATATTGTTCCTATTGTTCCTTAGCTGCAGACGGCCGGATAAGATTAGTTTTCTACTATCGCGAAGCTCTGCATTCCGATCGCGTGTCCGCGTACCTTTGGAGTAGAGATCGCGTGGATTCAAATCCCGTGTATTGAAATTTCATTCATTGCGCTCGCGCGGAAAACGCAACGCGGTTTCTATGCCGACAATACCGTGCTAATTACCATCGCTGGGGCTCGCGACAAAAATTACTCGCCGCTGTCACACCTGGAATATGGTCGAAAGGCAGACAGGGATTCGAGTATCTAAACCTCCCCTCCCTTCCCCTCCCCTCTCCTCTCCCACGCACAAACACGGGCGCGCAGAGTTGCGGCGTTTCTCCGAGCGACGCGGCGCGATGAACACACGCACAAACGACACACGCACAAACGACACACGCATGACGTTCCACAAACGGCTCAGGTTAACGGTAGAGACTCGGAGCGAGGCGAGAGAGCTGATGAGAATATAATTGCAAAGTCATTCATCAGGCAACATCGGCGGCGGCGGCGGCGGCGGCGGCGGCGGTGGTGGTGGCTTGTGTGTACGTGAATTATGTTAGAACGGAGCGCATGCGAGGCACGGTCGCGACAGAGCCATCGATACGTATGGATGTATATAGGAGAACATCGTGAGAGCGCGAATTACGTGTCTATGCCAGACGCGGGCATTCCGCAGGATCATCGAATTCCAGGACGAAATCGCGCGACGCGTTCCGTAGCTTCTTTCTGTCATCCCTCGCCGCACAAGCAGAGAAAAGCAGGTGGAGGGTGCGCGCGAATGATCATCGATATCCGATAATTCGGACGTTACTGATTAATGGTAGGGCTTAGCACGGGCCGACGAAGGCTGTGAGACAGGGATGTGTAACACGAGACACCCGTTATATCCTCATACCGATCCAAATAAAAATTAAATTCCTAATTTTGCCTGGGACGAGGCGCAATTATGTCGTAATCTTCTTTACGACGACATCGTAAAAATGAGATTTACGTCGAACATTCCTAATTTTATTTATATATACGCATACTATGTCGTATGTTTTAAATTTCACGAATGCTTCCAACGTGATATAATGCAAATAATGTAAATTTATATAATTATGTTGAACTACGTAGATTTATTGTATCGTATAATACGATATAATGTCTTCGAAATAAATTAAAATGTCATATTTCTGAAAAAGAACTGAGAGAATCTCTATTTTATCTTATATTCTTTTCCGTTCTATTGTTTTTTGATTCGTACAATTTTTAAACTGACACGAATATGCCTTGCGTTTACGTAAAATAAATTGCGTACCGGTGACGAGCATCGCCGCGTGAAATCGGACCTAACACTCGTCCAAAGAGGAGAATGGAAAATTGCGTAAGAACCTCCGCGACTCGCAGGATAAATATGCAACTTCGGACGCAATCGTATATTTTTATACGGAGCTCAGGAGGAGATTTTTTTTACCAGATCGGTGCCGTTTAAAAAATCTCAATGATTGACGCGGTTGCGACGCGAAATTACATCACGAACCCGTCGTGCAGCGAGATGCACGGACTTCGATGCTTAAAGGACACTTCGCGTCTGCAATGCTTAAAGTACATTTATTCAAATATCAAAGCAATTGATCATGTCGATGTCGATCAAAATTAACACATTTTCCAATTCCTTAATTAACTGGATATTAAACTCGTAATAACGCAATAATATATCACTTAAAGTTTCAGCACGTTATGTTTTTGCTTACGATTTTATTTTTTATTTATAAAATATGAAATTATAATGTAGTCTTTTTAAAGTAAAAAATTTTATATAAAAGTTATATAATTAATTAATTTCTATTCTAGCAATGTATTTAAAAAAATTAAATAAAAAATAGACAGAAATATGAAAGTCGAGCTGGATTTAAATGCTTAATAACGTTTACTGTCAATAATACAAATGTCAAATCAGACGTTTCAATCTTAATTAGATAATTTTATTTTCTTAATAACGTTATAATATAATCACAAAAAAGTTGAAATTTAAACAATTATTTTTCAAAAATCATAGAATATATGAATAGATATAAGAAAAGAAAACACTTCTAAAATGTAGCCAGTGTTATACTATTCGGCAACAAGATTTCTTTTCAATGTTCACAGTCTATCCGATTAGAAAACATACATTTATAAGTGTATATAATTGATTTCCGTGGTTTCATATTTCAGGAAGAATGTGATATCTCCTAGAAACCAGCAGGTATGTTGGTAACTGTTGAAAATTGCGGAAAATTCCATTTGTCTCTCTCAGAACTAACAGCGTTCTTTCTTTTAACCATCGACAATATGTTCAAAAGTATTTGTATTCTCCTCAGTTTGTGCTGTCATCTCACAGTTACGAACATACACACGTTGGCTCCTGAGAAACATGTTCTTCTAACACTGAAAACATAATTGTTCAATTGCTTATTTTCTAATTATAACAAAACACTAAACCTAATTAAGGTTTGTTATTTGTACTACTGACATTATTATATAAATATTATTAAACACTTAAATCCAGCTCGATTTTAATGCTCCTGTTTACTACTTTATATTTAACCTTTCAGTTTCCACTTATTATTTTAAAAAATCAACGCTGTAATTATCTCACTAATTATACTGCGCAACTTAAATCCTATTTAAGGATTAAGTGATGAACACAGTTCAACCTTACATCATGATCGGTCAAATCATAGAGGGCTAACTGTTTCAAGCGCAATGAAGTGAATTTTCAAATCACGATATCCATTACAAATTAATCGAGTGACTGTCACCAAAAAGCTAGTATCTCTTGACATCTGTGACATCCACCGATATGCTCGGGCATACGAACAAAGCAAGAGAGCCCACATTCACATCGCGAGACGAACCGCTAAGCGATTACACGGCACGTCATCAAAGGATTAAGGTCTCAGTTATATTGAAAAATTACGCCCTTACGTAATTAACGGCCGAAAAGTTTCAGTGAGATGAATACCGGCGTGCGCGCGCTAATTCCTACTGTCCTTCGAACACCACATCAGTCCTCTTCGCCGGCGGAGGTGTTCCTCTTTCCTTTTTTTTTTTCTTTTTATTCCTCGCAGCCGCCTGTGTATAGGTGTCACGAAGATAGCAAATTTCATTTGTTATTTTCTCTCCGCGAGAGGAAAGCGCGAAACGCGACGGCGGCGGTGGCGGCGACGACGACGACGACGACGACGACACGACGCGACGGCTTCTTTCACACAGCTCGCACGCGACATTTATCACGCGCGTGTGACATTTTAATTAAATGCGATGACACTCCTCGTTCGATCCAGACAGAGCGCGTGCACACGCTCGCGAGTTGTGATCCATCTAGCGCGTTCCATCCACCTACGCCCGTCGATATAAGCGATATTACGTCGCGCGTATTTCGTCCACGCATACACACTTCCATCTCTCTTCCTCTCTTTCTCTTATATTTCAAGTCTCAATCATTTCCCCGTGCTTCTCCCTTGCCCCGTCGCGGTACCATTCTTGTCGAGTCTCTTCTCTCATTTTTCTTTTGAGTCTCGAATGAGCGCCAACGAGATCTCCAACGATCCCGACCGACGACACACGCGAAAACAACGCGTCCCTTCGTGAATCGAAATGACAAATCACCCGCGAGAACTCTTGACGATGAAATTAGCCGGCCATTCGCTAATCGGCGGCGACGACGACGAAAGTCCCATATTGTCAGATTCGCAGAGCGATGACCGTTAAACGCGCGGATACTTGTCGCCGCAGTCATTTTTAATCCGTGCTGGCATTTATCGAGACTCGTGTGTGCTGAAACATTTCAGTAATAGCCGCTCCTTTAAGAGGCTTATGGCACATATGTATAAACGTTGAAATTGCAATCGCAAAACACGTCGCGTAGTTAACCATGATATAATTGCATTATGTTGTACGTAAGAGCGATGATCTTCAGCTGTTCGTTCGTTTTAATTATCATGATTGATTCTCGTTACAAAACGCGTATTGCCAAGTCGTAGTGGCGAAAGATGCGGCAAATTGAGCACAAACATATAGCGGCAACGAGTCGAGAATCACGATATTAGCGATCACGACGTCGTATCGGTGCGCAATCCGAAATTCTAATCGCCGTCACGATCACCCCGCTTCTTCGGCTTGAGTAGGGCCCAGCGCGATAACTCGACGCGTGACGGCATTATAACGACCCTCGCGAACGACGCGGGTGGACCGATAAGGAGACCGAGGTAAGAGGTGTGCGAGACCCCCGGATCCACAATCGTATACCGAAAATTAAGACAAATCACGGTCGATTACGATCGCGTTAAATTAGCCGGCGGCTGATTCGTCGCCGACGTCGACGTGGCCGCATGCGAAACGTGCATTAAGAGACGCTGGCCGTCGTAAATGCACCGCCATCGCTCGGGAAGCGAAGCTTCGCTTCTTGTTTTCGTTTCACGGTAGGACGATAACTCAACAGTGTGTATGCCATCGCACACGCGGCTGTCGTGAGTTATCAGCTGGCACGAGTCGTTATCAGCAACCACTGCGGCCGACTGAAAAATCACCGGCCGGAAAATAATTGTTAAGTGCTTTATTAGCGCAATAAACGTACAGCGACGAAGGGAAGAACTGGGACAAAAGGGAGCGAGAGATAGCGACGATCGTTTTATCGAGGTCTCAGGGACGAGAGGCTGATCTTGATTTTACCGATGTAGTAGACTGTAATACCGCGTAGAGGATTTGATTGTGAATGTTCGAAACAAGCCTAAATAATTAAGCAGAAGATAATAAAATTATCAGCTACATCAGAAAATTGATTTCAGAGATCATCGGATTGACAGTGTTCTAACAAAATATAAAAAAGCAGAATTTTAAACGGAAGAATTTTAAATTTTAATTCCGGAGGTTATTGAACTCACTCTAATATAAGTCTCTTTGTAAAAATTGTTACACAATTCAATTTTTTTTATCTATCTTTGAATTAGTGACTAGAAGAGATGAGATTTGATCTTCTTGTTGGAGATTTTTTTTCAAAACCGAGAAAAATCAACGAGAAGAATCAACGCGTGTACATAAAGAAAAGGTCATTAAAATTTAGACAGCTGGAGATTTTGTTCGTCATTTTGTTAAAAGAACTCGCAAATATATGTCTGCAAATACAAATACAGGTTTGAATTACTTTTATTAAAATATACTTAATTTCATTCTCTTTTTTTATGCGAGTCATTTATGTTTCTTGAAATTAATTAATGTCTTTTAATTAACATAAATTAAATGGACTCAGACACAGCGTCAGTAATTGTGTTACAGATTTTGGCGGATCAACTTCGGAGGATTCAAAATTTCAAGCACGATCAAGTAGAGGCTAGAAACTCACGAGATCGTCTACAGACACAAGTTAGCAGTATAACAAAGCATGCAATAAATTCTCTCGATATCGCTCGTTAATGATCGCGCGCATCGCCGATAACTCGCCGGCGCACAGTTTACTATCCATTTCCGAACGGAGCGCCGCGCGTCGCGGTACATAAATCATATTTCGTGTAATTTATATCGCGAGTAACGCGTAAGATAGGTGAAATATAACCTTTCATCCTGCAAGAGAGCTGAAATCGCTTTGCGAAGCCGAGCGGGTGGAGCGCCGTCCTTGAAGGGTCGCACGAAAGTTAAATATATGAAGCATTCGCTTAGATACGTATAATTTGTAAAAAGCAGATGACGTCTATTGCGCGAAAATAAGGACAATTTACCGTAGTGCTGTTAAATTAATTTCGTATCAACATTTCGTATTTATGAACTTCTGACATTGCTCTTCTGACAGCGCTCCCCAGTACGCATAAATTAATGTCCACCCTGGCGTAATTCACGTTTGCATGCAGCGCATTCCGAAGGACGTGAAGGCGGACAAATGCCTATAAATATTAACTCGATTACGAGAAGCTGTTTGCACCTACAAAATTACTGGCCGTAGAACGAATTTGTCAAAAAGAGAAAATAGTAATCAGTTTTGGGAAATATCATCATAGAAAAAGATTTGTTAAAAATAACTAAAAACTTTACTGATTTAGCGAATCTACAATCATAATGTACAGATAGCTAATTTTCTATATTGAAGTACACTAAAAGAAAGATTGGCTGGATATGGCATAGCATTTTTAATTAGTGGTAACAGCTAATTTTTAATTGTGTTAGCCTATCGAAATCCTATACTGACATTGCGGATAGGCAAAAATTGATTGCTGCAGCCAATTAAAAATGCTATGCCATATTTTATCATCTAATTTGCTATAGCAGCCAATCTTTTCTTTCAGTATAACAAAATTATACAGCTGAATAAAATTAGCAATTATATGTATAAGTAATCATATTTTGTAATAACAATAAATATTTTTGTTAATACAGCAAAGATAATTTTTTATAAAAATCAATTCCATACATATTGTAGATCAAAATTTTTAACAAAATCTGCTAAGATGGCACGTACTTTTGCTGCTGTAATGAAGAAAACTTGTTATATCAAATATTCAAATTTTTTTTATTCAAATTTTCATTGTAGTAAAGAATTAACGAAATTAGCATACACTGATAGATGCTTACAGTCATCGTTGAATCATCAAATCTTTATAATTATATAAATGCTGAATTCGCAGAGCAACCTACAGCTTTGTTGAACTTCTCAATTTATTTTTTCCGTAATGAAATACGGAAAATTAAACGTTTTACAAGAGTTTCCCTTTTGTGCTTCATATTATACATTCGTGCCTTGACTTTTCAAACAACTTTAAGACGAAAGTAAATCGGTCGCGTGCAAGGGAATGACAAACGAACCGTTCTAATGCCGGGAAACTGCAGCGTATTGTTCGTATTACTCCCAAATTGCTCGTAAAACAACGGCATCTTTATTGCGGCGTGCGTACATATGTTTCGCGTGATAGTTCTGCAATGGACAATTCTAGTTAGCGAAAACATTTACCCGTCACAATCGTCAGAGATGGAAGAGCCGCGCGTCCGCAAAGCATTCGAATTCTGTTGCTCAATTCGAAATAAAACGGCACGATGGAAAAGCGTACGGGAGTGAAAATTGTATATACACGACGAACATTGATAATCTCCCGCATCTTGTGAAGCGGGCCGAGCTCCAAGTGTTTATCCGCGACGAATTTGTCACATTAAGAACGCATTAGTGTCAGGTCCAGGACGGTTTAAGTTTAAGCGATCGGCGTGATATGAACTTCATGCGGGTCGCGACGGCGCGTGCACGTCACAAAACGAATGATTAAGGAGTCGACGTAGCACGCACAATCCGTGCTCTTAGCCCTTAAACCTGACCTTTTATATTATATTGAGCTAATTAAATTTCCTAGAAATAAATAATAGAGAAGATGTTCTTGCATCACTTTCTTTATCATTTTCTTTATCATTCTTTTATTTATATTCTTTTATTTATACCACTTTTCCTATCTTCCTTGTTAATTTTATTTTTCTTGTACTTTTCTTTGTATATTTTCGTTCGATTATTTTTACGCTTGCTAAGCATAACAATAAACGCCTTCTAGAAAACAATTTAACAATCAGAATTTTTCTGGTTTTACTGGCTAAAAGTTAGGTATTTACTAATTCATCTGACTTCGTTTATATAGTTTCTGATTAGTTATTGACTAGATTTATCTAACTAAGATTTCTAGTCAATTACTGGATAGTTACTGTCCGGTAAATTCAAAAAAGGTAAAAACTGAATCAATTTCTCAGACATTTTTCTACTTGAGATCTATTTCTCTGTATCTTCTAGTTATGATATGATCTTCTTTCTCGCTTTCCTCAATTCAAAGATCTTGATTCTAATTTTTTTTTAAAGACTAATATGAAGAAAATAGAAAAGAATGAAATTTTCTTGCACTAAGTTCGAAGAGTAACGGGAGAAAGAAATGAGGAACTTGTTTTAGGGTTTGCTGGCTCCCGGTGGTTGGCGGTTCGGTTCAGACCGGTGGTGCTATTAACGACATTAACGCTACTACGAGCAAACATGGCTCTATATCATCCCGAGCCGGCGGAATAATAAACAATAAATTCCGGTGAAATACGGCGTCGAACAAGCGTAACCCATTTGTTTGCGATAAACTGACCCGGAGGCTAGTCCGACCAGTTTGTAACAGCCGTCTCCATGCGTGAACGCAACCCCTCGGCCTCTTCGCCATCTTTTTGCCATTTTTTTCTTCGCGGCTACCCTCTCCTTTAACGCGTGAATGCCCGCGAATACCTCCGGAACAAAAATTATTCTCTTTATGCATCAGATATTCATAAAAATATTGTGAGATAATATCTTTATTTCGTATGAGTCTTCCTCAGAGACTTCCTTTTCGCAGATTTAATCAAGCTGATGTATATTTTGTTAACCTGTAATTAACGATCAATTCAATCACTTGCTCGATATGAGTAAACGACATGCTAATAAATTTTTAAGATTTCAGACGTTTTTTTGCAACATAATTACAGGTGTTACTTCCAGCTTAAGCGCTGACACGAACGTATAAAACGTTGGAATTATATGAAATTACCGGGTGCAAGATTTCTCAAATTTTATTGAGACTTGTTTCTGTGAATAATTACAGCGCACATCATTTTTCGTGTTTATGAATCGATCCGGGAGGCGAGCGAGCGTAAAACTGAAGAAAAAAATTCGAGTAATCTGTGTTCGTTTTAATGAACGACTGTGTGATTACGAATCTTAATCATGCGAACGCGATGTAACAGTAAAAAAGCGAGATGAAACGAAGAGAGACGATGATGGTTCGTCAGAATATACGATGCGCATATGTTATCGTGCCAATTAACAAATTGGAAGGTCTGACTGGATTTTCGACGGCCGTTTGTTGCCATAACTGTCGCGCGCTGGTACCATAAATGTGAAACGACGAGCGCTCTATGTCTGAAAAGAAAGAAGCTCTATGTCTGAATCGTTTCTTTTTAGCTGTTACTTTTTGCACTTTCCCTTCTTTTTTTATTATTTCACTGAGCATATTTATACAGCGTTTTAATTACAATAATTTAGAAAATATAAAATAAAGTGATACTAACAAAAAAATCTAGAAAAACGCAAATTAAAAGGAAGAAATATATCTTAATCAAACAAGAAAAGTCGATAAAAGAAGAATTTAAACATGGGAAATTAAAAAAATAATTAAAAGTATTCCTAGAAGTACAGAAGTTAAAATTAATAAAAAATTTTAATAAAAGATTTCTTCTAATCGTATTAATTTTCACATCAATTTCTATATATGAACATTAATAAATTTTATATCCATACATCTCTCTATATATTAATAAATTCCAATAAACATTTTTGTATATCAATTTAGAAAACTATACAGACAGATTTTGCTGAAACATCTAAAAATTTAGGCAAATACAAATCTGAAAATAATTTTGTGGGATATGCAGAAAACTCAAGTACGATGAGCAATACAGCAAAAAGATGATATTCTACAACAATCAGCATCTGACATAATTATTTTAATAGCCCAAAATTATTCTCAGATTTGTACTTAGCTAAATTTTTAGATGCTTCAGAAAACCCGTATACAAAAGGTAATTGCATATGCTATTTGCAGGTATGATATCGAGAAGCGTGGGATAAAATGCACGACATTCTTGGTTCTTCGGAGATGAAGAGAAGGGCGCGAGCTCTCGCCCACGTTCGCAGTAATTATCGCGGTTATGACTCCATAGAAAGGGTATGCAATCATTTAAGTCACTCAGGATAACAAGTGCGAGATTTGCAGTTCGTTAACCCGTTCGTTCGAGATGGATTAGTGGATCCGTTAGATCTTCCGATCGGTGACGGCGCGCCCGTCATCCCCTCGTCTCACTGTAGAAATCGTGTTGGATCGATGCTGGTGGTAATCGCGAACTTATTATCTCGGTGCCGCGATTTTTCCGTCAGTAGGACTGATGAAAAGTAGCCCGCGAACCGATAAGCCAGATAGAAATTACAGTCTCGCCTCGCGATCTCGCATTCGTCATTGCTGTTGCTATTGACGAGCGTATCGGTTCATTATTGCCTGTTAATTTGCGTTCGAGGTACAGGTAGTTGGCGATGAAAATTCTTTCGATGAAAGTTGAACCGTTTCTCTAGTACAAAAAAGTTTATTCAATCAGAAATAAAAATAATTGGACAAGTGCTGATCGACTTAGGATTTTGATGGTGTAACGGAGATGAGAGAGAGCGAAATTAGGGTTATCGGATCTAGTAAAGCTTACTTGAACGTTAATAACAAGGTCGTTTCGCACCGGATTCTCGATCGGCACAGTGGCAGACTGCCAATACTTCGAGCGCACGAGCAGTGCCATAAGGAGTATGTTTTAGGTAATTGGCCGTGAATATTATCTTACTTAGGGGGCAACGGAGGTTAACCGGATCAACGGAACCGTGATAGCGAGAGAGAGCGAGAACATTAGACGGATAGAGGCAGACTTACGGTGGAGGCGAGGTGCGCGATACCTTACAAATTGCAACTCGCGAGGGGATGTTTCGCACGGAGGTATCCATGCGTGATCCGAGGGATCGGCTTGAGATTAAAGCGAACCTGAAGCGCAGTGGCATCAAAGAGAATTCTCTTGCTCGTTTCCACTGCTCGTTTTTCATTATTTTTCTTTCCTTATTCGACGTAAATTGATTCATCGCGAGGCGCAAACAGTTATTAAGCTTCAAATAGGTATGTCATTTCGTGAATTTTTATGTAAACCTTATCTTTATTGATCCGTAATTT
>Ga0157363_1001920_pt1 | contig 17854 bp, 9 predicted proteins | sample AttsexASBM1_FD_111477 | JGI IMG/M metagenome (GOLD analysis project Ga0157363, IMG submission 111477) | Fungus gardens microbial communities from leaf cutter ant in Ribeirão Preto, State of São Paulo, Brazil - Atta sexdens ASBM1 | ecosystem: Host-associated > Fungi > Mycelium > Unclassified ... | reverse complement strand
CAATTGAGGTTATGTTCCAAAATTAACTGCCTGTACTGAAAATATATATTTATTGTTAGTGCATATAACCTATGTAAACTGTCGTATTTTCAGTATTGATAGTAAATTTGGAACACAACTTAAATAGCCACGATATAATGAGATATGGGAGAATATCAAGGCTATTGCCGTTTTTAGTACAAAGTATATTTTTATATTTTATCTATTTCAGTGAGTCATTACAAAATGCCTTAAATCTATTACATTTTCAATTTGATCCAATAAACGCTTTAAGTGGAAATCATATATCAATTGTTCTCGTTAAGCAATTTCCTAATGTGTTATATTAAATGATTTGGAAGCTCTTAATTTAGAGTAGAAATTATATTATTACCAGAATATAAAAAAAAATTTTGAAAAACCTGAATAATTTTGGGTAGAAGTAGGTTCAATAAAAATAGGAAATGAAATGGTTTTCACAAAATTATTCAAATTTGCTACAGCAATATTATTTCTACCTCATAGTAGTGTAACAATCAGAGCGTATTTTGTCTAATCTTAATCTGATAAAACTAAATTCAGAAATAAATTGCATATATAATCACCCAGCAAATGAGAATGAATTGAAATGAATTGGAATGGATTCAGATTTTTAGAAATATTGATTCACGAATGTTAAAATAAATGTTTTCCAATTCTGAATGCATTTTTATTTATTTATAGGAATTGCATGGAGCATATTTCTATGCCTTTCAATCTAAAAATAATATTAGCTTTTACTGTGCATAACATACATATTATGAATACTATTCAATTCAAAATTTTGAATAGGAAATGCAGTTTTTCAATCCAATTGTATCCAATTGAATCTAATTGAATCCAATTAAATCCAAAAAAAGTATTCGCTATTTAAAATACGCATTCGGATAGAAAAAAATTTCAATCCATTTTAATCCATCTTGTTTGCTAGATGTATAATAAAAAGCTCTTTTTATAAGCTAAAGAAATATTTAAACTTTATTTCGAAATTATAATAAAACAATATTATTAATTATATTAAAATGTAAATTAAATTATAATTAAAATACATATAATATTTATATACAGATTGAAATATGTATGTACATAATGTAAGTACATATTTAAATCAATAATAAGTATATTTATATCTGTATATATTTATAGATATATACAGATCTGTATATATATATATCTATTTTATTTGATGCTTTTTCTCTTTTTTTTTAATACATTTTTTAGTACATTTATGACTCTAATGTATTAGATGTTACATTTTGCCACCAGGTGTTAGTACGTTTTAAATTTTCGTCGCGGCTGGATTTAATGAATGCAAGATCGATATATAAGTTTTTTCTTTTAAGTTAAAAAGAATTTTCAAGCATGTATTTTCCACTTATTACATTCTATAGCTTTAATTATTGTTTTCTATTGTAATTATCAATCGCCTTCGCTGTGACCATAATTCTTTGAAATCTAGCTTATTTAGATTTAAGATAACCAATAGCGATAAATGTTCTTGTGGTTTCATCGAAGAGGGGAGCTATATACTATATGAATTTGCAATAAATTTGCCAAAGAAAGAAAGAATATATTAGACAAGTTGAATATAAAAGCTTCGATTGACATTAAAGAAATTTTAAAAAGAATGAAAACGAACGAAATTGAAATTATAATTTTTTTAATGAATGCAAGATCAATATATGAGTTTTTTTTCTTTTAAGTTAAAAAGATCTTTCAAGCATGTACTTTCCACTTATTACATTCTATAATTTTAATTATTGTTTTCTACATTTAAGTAGTTAATTCTTGAGCGTAAAGATATCATAAGCTGTGTTACTTCGTCCGGTTACATTGTTATTTGAACGCCATCTATTGGTAGCTGCGAATGTATGTAAAATAGCTGTATTCTAACTATGGGTCAATAAATGTATTATCTATCTATTTATCGCGGCTGAATAAGAAGTTTATCAAATGCTGGAGGGTATGATCTACTTTAATGCTCCAAATACTTCGTTAACCAATCAGAAGAAAGAATTTTACGAATTGACCAATCAAAGAATGCTTCAAAGCATTTGCAGCGTAAAGTGGATTGCATCCAAAGTTTCAGCACAGTATAACCAGTAGAAACACTCAGCGAAAAAAATGTATTCGCGCAGGTATGGCTGCGCAACTTTTGTTTTGGGTCGGATCCAATGAAATGCAAGATGATAAGAACGTATATTATACAGATTCCGTGTAAGCAAATATCCGTGGCAAAAGAAGACAATTTAAGAGCTGCGCCGTAAATATTTCTAAAAAATGGATAAAAAAAAGGAAAGTTATGTTACGTGCAATGTTAAATAATGCAGTAATAATAGTAAAAATTCATAATGCACTTTTTTTCGTTATTCCAAAGATATCATAAGGTAAGTTTTTATAATTTACAAAAAGTAAGTAGTTTATAGAGATTAACTTAAACATAATCAAATGTAATTTTGTGAAAAAAGATAATATTTTTACATTGACACAGCATCCTTAATTATGTTTTTTAGAGCAAAGCAATGGATTATCGCATGGGGCATTATATTCTCTTTCGGTCCTGGATTTTTCAAACGTTAACATGGCGGATGCTCACGTGATTGCGAAGATCAAAAGTGCCGACACAGAGTGTCCCTACTGGTTATACTGTTGTTTCAGTCGTTGCGTCGCGACAATACCACACTTGCCGCTTTGAGTTGCGCTCGCGCAAACGTCATCAACATGTCATGGATGTCACCTGCCAGTCCTGCCACATCCACTAACGTCTACCCACATCTACCTACAATTCTGCAATTGCATCTGTTTTGTCGCGTGCACGGCGCGCGGGTGTAGACTGTAGCGCGATTCTCGCGTGAAATACGCCCGTGTCCGCCGCGTGTCCACAGCGTAATCAAACACGATGGAGAATCACGAGGAGGATGAGTTGGAAGAGCTCCGTTCTACGATCTACACGTTCCCGCAGAACGTGCAGAAAGTGATCGAGCAGGTGAAATTCACCATGAGTTTTTGTCTTTTTCTCATCAGGCGTTAGTGTTTTCAAGCTGTGTTCATCCCGTGTAAAATAACAGCGCTGCTTTGAATTTTTATATTTTATATTCCTATTTTTCAATAAAATGATTCTCCTTTCAACGTTTGTTTTTCCTTGAATCGTCTCCTTCCTTGACATCTACCTGTCATTGCTAATTTTGTGTATAATTATCTATAAAGTATTTATTTTATGTTTTTTGCAAAACAAACTTAACATTGTTGTTTTTGTTATCAGGTCTTAACTATCACTGATCCGTTAGACCAACCTAACTTCAATGTAGTAGATCATATAAACACGTTATTCCCTACGGAACAGTCGCTGTCAAATATTGACGAAGTGGTGAATAAAATAGAAAATAAAATACATACTATTGATAAAGAGATACGGTCAGTCGTACGTGGTCAGACAAACGTGGGTCAAGATGGTAGAGCAGCATTGGAAGATGCACAGAAGGTGATAAAGCAATTATTTATCCATATAAAAGATATAAAAGACAAGGCGGAGCAATCTGAGGAAGCGGTCAAGGAAATTACAAGGGACATCAAACAGCTGGATTTTGCTAAAAAGAATCTTACTGCTTCGATAACAGCACTAAATCATTTGCACATGCTTGTGGAAGGAGTGGATAATTTAAAGTACACATATTGCTTTATTTTATAAAATATTATTTAAACATTGATCAAAATTATGAATCTATTATATGTTTCTTCAGAATATTGACACAAAGGAAGCAGTATGGAGAAATTATCTTACCATTGCAAGCAGTGATGGAAGTGATGCAAAATTTTAATAGCTACATGGACATACCACAAGTGAAACAATTATCTGATCAAGTAGGAGCACAAGTTTTATCTTTGATAACTGATAGACAATTCTTTCAATTAATTATTTTTTTAATATGTTTAATTAATTATTTTTTAATATGTTTTCTTTTAAATTGATTGTTCTTAACTGTTAATATGTTTTAACATGTTTTCTTTTGTCTAAACAAAAGGTACGTCAGATTCAGGATGAATTAGCCCAGCAGATTACAGCAGATTTCAAGCAAGCCTTCTCAGGCCAGAATCCAAAACATTTCAATCAATTGACAGAAGGATGTTTAGTATTATCAGTATTACATCCTAAAGTGAAGTGTGTATATTATATAGATACTTGTAGCATCTAAGTAATGATAGGATTTTGATAATGTCTCGAACACTCCTTTTCTTCAAAGGAAAGATCTGCTTGTCTGGTTTGTAAATATCCAATTACAAGAATATGCACATTTGTTCGATGAGAATCAGGATTTCGCCTGGTTGGATAAGATAGATCGAAGATATGCGTGGATTAAGAAACATTTGCTCGATTTCGAGTCGAAGTTCGGCATAATTTTTCCTCAAGACTGGGAAATTTCTGAACGAATAGCTGTACAATTTTGCCATGTCACGCGTGAAGATCTCATTAAATTAATGAACAAGAGGCGTAATGAAATAGATGTAAAATTATTGCTTTACGCGATTCAGAGAACCAGTAATTTTGAGACGCTACTGTCGAAGCGTTTTATCGGCAGCACTTTGGAGGCTATCGATGCTAAGACCGTGCCAGTCAGTAATAAAGTTGTGGAGAAAGTCCCGGGAAATCCTTTTGAAGAAGATGAGAAGGTATCAAAGCCGTTTATATATGTATGCTTCATCTCTGTATTTATTGATTCATTAAAAATATTTATTATTCTTTTGTATAGGTTGAAAACGAAAAACCAAGATCGTCTCCATTCGAAAAACTAATAGGAAGATGTTTCGAGCCATACTTAAACATTTACATAGAAAGTCTGGATCGTAATTTAGCAGATCTGATGGACAAATTCGTGTCCGATTCTAAAACGCAACCGCCGGGTGCTAAGGAATTTGACGGTATTGAAGGTCCGAGTAGTGTTTTGAGTTCGTGTGCCGATTTGTTTGTATTTTATAAGAAATGCATGCTACAATGTACGCAACTCAGTACTGGCTTAATCATGTTGAGCCTTGCTGAGACCTTTCAAAAATACCTACGAGAGTACGCTGTAAAGATCTTACAGAATAATTTACCCAAGTAAGTCTAAAAATTGTGCAAATCAGTTCTTCAGAAATTAGTAATTCAGAACTTATGTATCTCTTAATGCAACTCGATATATTTTAATATAACCATTTTAGAGTCGGAGGCAGTGCAGGAATTGGTACCAGCATGAGTAATATCACACGTGATTTACGAGATCTATCAACGTCAGGCTTTATTCAAAATTTCCAAAGTTTTTTGAAGGAAGGAGAAACTGCCAGATTTAGCAAAGAAGAGCAATCTCGTATATGCTGGTAAATATATTACGAATTTTTTATTTCCACAGAACAAAGTAAATAATTATGTGAACTATACAATTTTTCAGTATTTTGACAACAGCGGAATATTGTTTAGAAACGACACAGCAGTTAGAGGAGAAACTTCGTGGAAAGACAGATGAATGCTGTTCAGAAAAAATTAATTTATCTCAAGAACAGGATATCTTCCACAAGTATATCTTCTCTTTTTTTAAATTTTTATATACATATTTTAGAAAATTTTTATTTATGTATTAATTTATTATTAATTATTGATTTATTAATTTCTGCTATTTATTTTTAGCGTGATTTCTAATTGCATTCAGTTGCTAGTTCAAGATCTGGAAGCAGCGTGTGAATCTGCATTGACTGCAATGACTAAGGTAACTTATAAAAAAAAGGTGCAATTATAATGTAATAATACATTAATTATACATAATTCAGATATATCTATAATATAGAAATAAAATTAATATCATATTCTATTTAAAACTAATATACAATTGATAGAGAGACAATATTAATATTATATAATAAAAATATAACTCTGTTTTACTTGTTAGGTACAATGGAGTTCTGTGGAAATCGTGGGCGATCAGAGTAATTATGTTAATACGATAATAGCACATCTTCGACAAACAATACCAACGATACGAGATAGATTATCTTCTTGTAGAAAATACTTCACACAGCTTTGTGTAAAGTTCGCCAGGTAAAATATTTCGTATATAAAAATATCATATACTTATACATGTACTTATATATTTTTTGAAGTTCTCTAATACTTGATGCTTTGTTTCAGCTCTTTCATAGCAAAATTAGTACAGCAATTATTTAAATGTAAGCCATTAAATGCCGTTGGCGCAGAACAATTATTATTAGATGTCCATATGTTGAAAACAGCTTTACTGGATCTTCCATTGACAGGTTATCAAATTCAGAGAAAAGCTCCAGTAACATACACGAAAGTAATTGAATACTTTAGAAAGTAGACAATATTAAATTTATTCGTATTTAATATATTATTTATCATACAGGTTGTAGTGAAAGGTATGGCAAACGCTGAAATGATATTGAAGATTGTAATGTCTCCAATTGAATCTCCTAGTGATTTCGTAAAACAGTGCAATATACGCTTGCCTGACTTGCAATCCTCAGAATTCCAAAAAATTTTGGATATGAAGGTAATGTGTTTGCGATAAGTAAAATTCATTTCTATTTCTATTATATTTTTCATCAATCAAATGTAATTAATATATATATTTTAGGGATTGAAAAAGACAGACCAAGATCAATTGCTTAAGCAATTTAAACAATCTGAAAACACGGATGTCGCAGAGGCTGCGAAAAATCATGTAGTACATAATAGTCCAGAACATGAAGCTGGAAGAATTAAGAGACTAGAAAAGCTCATCAAGAAACGAATTTGAGGATTTTAGAAACAATATTTATTGTAACTGTATATAGTTAATATAGGAATTCTCTTTTATCTTAAAAAATATATAATAAAGATTCTTTATACAAAAATGAAAGAGATATATGTGGGGATACTTTTATCAAATAAATACAGTACTAAATTAATTTTATCTTTTATTTTTTTATATAATCTGATAATTTGGGCAATGATCTTAACCTTGTTTCTGCGCGAGTTCCTTTGCCTTAGCTTTTTCTAATTTTGCTATCCTTGCCGCAGATTTGCTTCCCAATAAACCACCGCCCCAGTGACGCCTGATTTCATCATATCGATCATTGAAGTTCGTCTTAATGGCTTCAACGATCTTCGCGAAGTTGGCCCTATCGCCAGAATCCACCTAAAATGATAATATACTTTAATAAAACTGAAATAAAAGAGAAAAATCAGATTTTCGTAAATGTATATCAGATATATTTTAATTTCATAATGTATCATTGGATTGGCTCTCGAGTACTCATCATAAAAATAATATAGTTTAATTAAATGCAAATTAAAACAAAAATATAAGAATTGGATACAATTACGTACTTGAGTAAGAGCAACTGTTGAACAGGTCTTACGTCTAACTAGACGTCCCAAACGAGCCTTGCCTTTAACAATACAGTATGGTACACCCATTTTACGACACAAGGCAGGAAGGAATAATACGATCTATATCAATAAAGAGAAAATTGATTAGGTTGGTACATATAATTTCTTACAAATATACATATATAGTAATGTAAGACAGTACTCAGGTATGTCATATATCATTCCTTGAATATAAATGTTAAAAACATTTATATTCTCAGGTGAAGAAATTCAGGCATCACAGTTAAATAGAATAAAAATTATAAATCTACTATAAATTAGACAGATGGATAACTAACCTCAATAGGATCAACATCATGAGCTATAACAACTAGTTGAGCTTTCTTCTGCTCCACTAGTGTAGTCACCGTGTTGGTTCCACTGCGAATGACATTTGGTTTTTTCGTTGGCGTATCTTCCTTTTTTGCAATCTTTTGTTCAGCTCGTGCCTTCAACCTTGCATTCTTCATGGCTGCTGATTCAGGGCGGTACTTTTCTAATACCTTAAATAACTGTGTAGCTATAATATAAGAACAATATTGTATTATATTTTTTCCATATGTATATGAATAGAAAGATATATGTATAGGATTAAAAAATTCTTTAAATTATACATGGAATATACATCTTACCGGTTTGTTTATCCAATGTTTGCGTGAATTGGTTTATCGTCGGAGGTACTTTCAATCTCTTCTGCAACACAGATCTTTGGCGTTGAATACGGATGTACTTGGGCCATCTTACAAAGCGGCTGAGATCACGAGCCGGTTGAATGTCCTGGCCTAAATTTTAATGGAATTTCATAGTAATGTGTGACTATTCTATATAGATTATAAAGTGCAATATAACTCTATTTATTCAAATTTATCAGGGAATAAAATAGTTCCAATAATCGAAAGAGATTTAAATAATAGAGATTAACTTGCTTTCCCTTTTACCAATACTTATAATTCTAATAATAGGAAACTGAAATTTAGAAAACTGAAATTGAACATGTTCTGAGTTTATCTTTATTTAATTTACATTAGTGAATGCAGATAAACAGAATTCTACTGTATTAATCAGAAAAATTATACTGACTTACCAATGCCAAAGTTACGTGTTCGTTTTTCAAAGAGTGGATTGGTCACTTTCTTCGGTTCAACCTTTTTGACTGCCAATGGTGCGGCAGCTACCTTTTTCCCAACCTTCTTCTTAGGCTGAAATTATGAAAGAAAATAGAAATAAACATTAATTCTCATGTGTAATATAATAGACTTTTAATACATTTCTTTGTAATATATTCATGTAATTTTAATGAAATTTGTAGAATTAAATTAGAAATATTTTTATGTAAGAAATATCTTTTAAGAATCTAATGATTTAATCTCTTTTATCTCATGAAAATTATGCATTTATTGCTGAACGCCACTCTCATTTTTTACCGAGATCTACGAAATTACTTTACATAAAATTAGGTTATAAAATGTTAAATTGATGTCACGTGAATGATTTACTTGAACGTTGTATCCAGAAATACCATTTTTTCTGCAAAAGTAAGATTTCAGAGGACCGCAATTATCACATTACATAATTACTGAACTAATTGACTGTGGAATGAAAACATATTTTTGAGTTACACGTTGGAGAACATGCTCGAGATTCGAACGTGGATATTCGACGCAGTCGATGCCGCTTAACAAAAATATTATTCGCGCACGATGATTCGATAATCTTACCTTTTTCTGAACCATTTTTTTAACTAGAAATCCAAAGGATTTCTGTAAATTTTACCGAATAAAAACGCGGTATCTCACTAAACGCGACGCAAAGTACGGCGTCGACACCGTAAAGAGGGGTGTCAAACCGCAGCGCCACCGAAGTGACGCCATATTGATACTCGTCAATTCTGCAGTGTTGCCAATTTGGTGGTTTCCCACCAGTTTGATGATTTTCGAAGATGTTTGGTTTAAATTTTTTATTAATTAATTTCGGCGATTTTGACAGCTAAAAAGAATAAATCTGAGGGTCGATTCTGTATCTTGAAACAAGGTGAAAATTACAAAAGTTAGCAAATTTACTGGGTGTTGACCAATGAAATTATCAATATTCTAGTAAATTAGTTCTCTTTTATCATTTTCATCTCGTTTCAAGATACAGAATCGATCCCCAGAATCGATTCTCTGGATATAAATCGTGAAACTTTATCCTTAGGATGGAAAGTGAAAAGTGAAAAATTCTTTCTCCATTAATTTCAATGGTAAAAATTTTCTCTGATTGAGGGTATGGTCAACATGATGTTGTAAACGCTTTGAAATGTTTTTTAATTGGTCAGTTTGTAAAATTCTTTCTTCTAATTGGTCCATCAAAGCTTCAAAGCATTTGTAACGAGACTTTGACCACAGCCTGATACTCAGAACAAATCACTGTAATTTCAAAATATAATGGTGGTTTTAAACCATTGCGAGTACTTATTTATTTCAAAAGAATATAAAAAGTTCAATATATTTCCAAAAATATTAATTTTAATAATATTACTATATAATACAATTATTATATAATATTTAATAATTCATATTAAAGATAACAGGCCTTTTAGAAGAAAAGATGCAATTGCACTAAAAATATCATTGTATATACATATCGCTTTACAACTGTATTTATATCATGTTACAATTATCTCTTAGTATAGACACTTATTTATGAATAAAATTTGTTTAGAAAATTAACTTGTAGTAAATATAATAAAATTTATATATTGTCAATATGTAAAATTTTGATAAAATATATGATAATCTTATAATAATCTTATTATTGTAGCAAAGTTTATTATAATAAGATATATAATAATATATATTATAATTAATTTTTATCATAAATTTTATATTACTTTTGTTTATATTTCATTGATAATATTGTTCATTTCTCTTGCAAATTAAGAATAGAAATAGGTTAAGATTATTCCTAACCTCAATTTTCACAAAAAATAACAGGGAATAAATCAGAGTAACTCAAACAGCTGATCAAGTTGATGTCGGTTTAAGTCGTAAACCGTTATTAATAATATCTAAAAGAATATCAATAAGTTAATTATGATGATGAAATATTCCATATTATAAAAAATTAGAAAAAGCATTAGGAAAAAAAGTAAAATTGTGTCTAAGGGATAAATATATTCCAAAACAAGAAAAGTAGTTCAATTTTGATTTTAAAAGAAAAATCATTCGAAATCATTGTGAGATTGAGAAATGACATCAAAGATTCCATTTCATGGGAGAAGCTGGATATTATGCGGTAAGCTGAACCTACTGAGATTCAGACATAATCTTAATGGTACATGCAATGCTGCATTGATGTCCGCATTATCACCCGATAGTCCGATGAACGTATTCGATAGGAATGCAAAGCTGTTGCAGCGCGAACGCGCCGCCAAGGATGCTAATGTCCAGTTGTATGACTACATTAAGGATGAGGTGGGCGACAGGCTGGCAGATAGAATATTTGACATCAAACGAAAATTTGGTAGAGTCCTCGATCTGGGATGTGGCCGTGGCCATGTGTCCAAACGGATTCTCAGTGAGTCTGTGGAGGAATTGGTGTTGGCCGACATGAGTCCGAGTCTCCTGCAGCAGGCTGAGATCACAGAGGGTATAAGGGTCAAGAAGGAAGTCATAGATGAAGAGAATCTGTCCTTTGAGTCTGATAGTTTCGACATGGTGATCAGTTGTCTGAGTCTTCATTGGATCAATGATCTTCCTGGATGTTTCAAGCGTATCAACAGTAGCTTAAAAAATGATGGAGTCTTTATGGCTGCTGTATTTGGTGGTGATACGCTTTACGAATTAAGGTAAAGATGACATTACCAGATTTAAATCAAAGCTTCTCCAGATTCTATTTGTGTTTATTTGTGGCATTTATTCTGATAATATAGAAGTTCCTTGCAATTAGCTGAATTTGAAAGATACGGTGGGATCTCGCCACACATCTCACCATTTGTGCAAATCAGAGACATTGGATCTTTATTAACAAGAGCGAACTTTACTATGTTGACTATTGATACTGACGAGATAGTCATTGGTTATCCAAGCATGTTCGAGCTTATGTGGGACCTGAAAGGTAGATAACGTTATAAAATATAAAATTCTTTACTAAATAAATATTATATAACAGACAATGTAAATATATTACGCAATTTATTATCTAGGAATGGCTGAGAATAATGCAGCTAGAAATCGCAATTTGCATCTGTCGAGAGATACGTTAATTGCAGCCGCATCTATATATAACCAGCTTTACGGAAAAACGAAAGAAGATAACACAGCATTCATTCCTGCTACGTTTCAGATAATATATATGTTGGGATGGAAACCGGATGAGTCTCAACCGAAGCCTCTTAGGAGGGGAACGGGACAAGTATCGCTCAAGGATTTGTACAGACTCGATCAAATCGTTAAAGAAAGCAAAAAGATAAAACTGGATGACGATGATAAATAGCCTGTATTAAATAGTCTTTATTTGATCGCGCTTTGAACAATGTAAATAATACTCTATACCGTATGTAAAAACTTAACATGTATAAACTCTTCCTTTTGAATGATAAGCGTAAAAAATTAACTTATTCGCATTTTGTTATTTCTGCCATTCTGCATATTGTCATTTCATGATTTCTTTTCCTCGTCCTTGTGAATTACAATACCCTTTTCTATAAGTTCTGGAATTTCTACTGCTAGCCATGGTCCCAACTAAAATAAAGAATTAACAGAATTAGAATTTTTTATGAAAATATCTTGATACAAAAATTTATAAGTTTTTTAAAGCTGATATGAACTCAATTATAAATTTCTTCATAAAAAGTGTCAATTCAATTTTCTTTGTTACATCTGCAAATTTTGATTATTTTTATAAATAAAATATAGTTAATTCTTTCTCATGTAAGTTATTTTAGTTCCTTGAAATTAATTAATGCCTTTTATTATAATTAATATATAAATAATTTATATAAATTAAGTAGATTTTATAGACCTAATGTTAGTAATTGCGTTATAGATTTTGTCAAAAGCTCCGAAGGATTAATGCTTTCACTTATTATGCATTCAATTATTAAATATATGCAATCAAGTATTTAGCTTACACCAAGAGCCATTGCATGAGCAATGCCGAACTTGGGAACGTTGCGAGCCCACAATGGTTTGAAGTGATCAGTCAAGCAGATTTTACCACCTCTATACATTTTTGCAGTTTTACCATCCAATTCTGGTAAAGCAATTTCAGGTGCTGTTGTGGGATATGTGATGGGAATCTAGAATTGTTCAAGAAGGAAAAAATTGTTACTTAAATTTTGTAAATGTTGATTCATTTTTTAGGTTTTAATAATTTTAACTTTTTTATTATAATAAATATTAATGAAATATTATTCAAAATTAGAATTCTATATTGGAGGTAATATTTTTTTATTTTTTCTTTAAATAAAAAATACAGTAAGAAAAAAGTAAAAAGTAATGTTACTCACATCAAATTCTATCTCGAATTCATACTTCAGGAAATTCTGAATGTACCAGCACTTGCCAAACCACTTAGTGCCTTCCTTGTTTGATTCCAGCCGGAACCAGTCATTATCTGCTTCTTTGTTATTTTTGACATACTACAACAATAAAAAAGATTATATAATATGATTAATTATGTATTAATTGGAAGTTTCCTTTGTACTAATTGGATTGCACTTTTTAGATTCAGACTATCTAGAGTTTCTAGAGGAATATAGTCTGAGAGAAGAAAACTTCTAGCAGAAATAAGCAATGCAAAATAAACAATAGCTGTGTTCAGCAAAAAAAACAACTTTGTAACTTGTAAAATTCTTTAATATAATTGGTCTTGCCCTTAATTCCTCACAGGATCTAAATGTATAAACCAATCATATCCAAGAATTTTATAACTGTTGCAAAGCTGTTTTTTCTGTTGAACACAGCCATTTTGCGAACATAGTTAATAATTATAACTTATCTTACATAAAATATTTTTAGAGTGAATGTGTGTGTGTGTGTGTGCTGCTTAATAATGTCTCATCACATAAATTAATTCCTAATATTTATAAATTAAAAATTAAATTATACTATTTATAAATTAAGCAACACAAAACTATTCCATATGGAAGTGTGACATTTATAAACTTGCAAGTGAAAAAGAGTCGTGTTAATTCTCTTACCTTAATCAGAGCTTGATATTCTTCTTTTAATCTCTGCACCCATAAATCCTTGTCTCTGGGGCCAGCTTTCGTTTGCAATAACGGAATATTACTCAAAGTCTTCTTCGTCGACTCGTCAACCATCTCAATGGATTAACGTTTCACGATTTATCTTGAAGGTTATGGTGCTACTTGCTGTTGCACGATCAGTGTCGCCAACTTAAAACGTTGCACCGCGTTGCACTTCTTTAAGAATTGTGTGATAATAACTGAGGAAAAAAATAGATAACAATTAATGCACATCCCTCTAAACAACTACGATAAAAGGTGCAATTTGTTTTCTTGCTTTTACAATCTCATTTTTAGGTTGTTTTTACTGTGCATTCGTCTTTCAATCGATCGATTGCATTCGTAAACGGTTACATCAGTTGCATCCCTGCGACTGCCGCTTAAACAGGCGTGTTGTACCCGGTTGTGTCGTCGTTCCATTTGGTTCCATTTATGCGAAGGCTGTAACAGTGAAAGATACGAAGAAACGAACGCTCGTAAGTGGCGATGAGATGTTAATCGACCATCAGTAGCGTACTTGTGATTCGGAAAAAATTTGAACGCACGATGGCTGATTCGTCTTATGAGAAAGGGTTAACTGAACTGTCGAAAATGAAGGTGAATGTTATAAGTTAATTCCTTGTTTCGCACAATTCACTATTTCTCGGTGATATTCTAATCAAGCTTCCTCGTGTCTAGAAAGTCGCTGCTTCCGATTGCTCCCAATTGCTCCCGATCACACTCACTTCCGCTGTCGATTTTAACATACGACGGTCACCGGTGGCCGATATTATTGCTGGCTATAATATATAACGTAAAATATACAATTACTTAGAATTGTAAGGCTGATTATATTTGTTTTAATAGTAGAAAAGCGTGACAAAGTGCGGCAAACAAATGGGTATTTTTTCATTTATAGTAGATGATATTCAATTTTATCATATTGTTTTTATTATAAAATACTTCACTTGATGAAAAAACAGAAAGTCAGTTAAAATATACTTATAAGACTATAACTGTTTTAATAGTAGAGAAATAACTAAGTGTACTAATAAACATATTTTTATTGTATCTAATATTATAATTCTATTTCATTTCTCATTGTTCTTATTATAAAATAATCATTTTATATATATAAACAGAAAGTCAATTAAAACATGCTTGTAAGATTATTAGCAGTATTCATAATTCATTCTTATTTTAAGGCCTTAATTAATAGTCTTATAGGTTTTCTACAATAAGCCTTCACCTAAATTTTAATGTGTGTTATGTTGATTCTGTAATGAGTCAATAATTGGTAGTTAAGTCTTATCAGTGAAGTTGACCAATAGCCAACTTATATGACTAACATTGATTGGCCAATTTCACTAATTAAGATTAAGACTTCTATAGACTTATTGTAGAATCATCATTATTAAGCCATAAGAAATTGATCATAGTTTTTTTACATTCGACTGTAATTGGCTTATAGAAGGCTTAAAGCTTTCGTAATGGCTTATAGAAAAAAAATTTTAATTAAAATATGTTTGTAAAACTGTGATTATCTTTGATTATATAGTAGAAAAGCTAATTAATAATAAAATGTACTGGCAAATAAATGGATGCTTTTATTTATAGTAATATTATAAATCAATTTTGTGTCAATGTTGTCTCATTATTCTTGTTACAAAAGAATTCTCTTGGTGAATAGAAAATTAGTTAAAATATGCTTGGCAAATGAAATCATGTTGAGTTTCTGTTTCAATTATAATATGTATAATTTCCTCTTTGCAGATCACAACTCCCATAATTTTTTTCTCATAATTTCTGTAATTTTAATTAATTATAATTTTTGCACTTGAAATAGGATGAAGCATAATTAATAGCCATTTTAAAACATTTTTTAAAATTCTTTTTAAATTTCTATTACATTGCTGTATCTTTTAGGTAGCTGATCTAAGGGCTGAATTGAAACAACGAGGACTTTCCACTGCAGGCAATAAAAATGAATTGGTAGAAAGACTCCAGTTAGCAATTCACGGAGGTTCTGCTATTGCTATATTTCAGTTTTTTCCTTCAATATAAATATCTTAGGAATATTTTTGTGAAAGAATTATTTATATTTTATAGATGCTGCATTGTCTTTAGATGAAACTACGGAAGAGATTTTAGATGAAGATGAAGTACTTGGTGTAAGTGTACTGTATAGATGTTACAATATTAATAATAATAACCTATAATAATTAATAATAAACTTAAATATTATATATACATAATATTACATAATATTAACTTTTGTTTTAAATACATACATAAAAATTTTGGATTATTTATAGGATGAAGAAATAGAAGAATTATCAAGTAAGCCAGACTCACAAGAGACCCCTGAGAAGCGAAAATTGTCTATAGATAATATAACCAACAATTCCAATGCAAAAAAGATAGTGCTAAACCGCAAATCTGTGTTGGAAGAAATAAAGAATGATCAAATGGAGAAGAAGGAAAATAAAGGAGTGAAAGTGATCGAAAGTGATGACGCCCCGCCGGAGAAAAAAATTATTAAACTATCCGAGCTCAGCACGAAAGAGGTAGCTAAAAATTATATTATTCTTATCCATTAGAATTTAGATCACCAAGTAATAAAATTCATTTGCTTCAAATACACGATATGAACGTGCTTGTTTTATATCATATTATTTATTAATATATAAATGTATTAATTCTTTAATAGAGATTGGAAATGAGAGCTAAGAAATTTGGAATGCCATTATCCGAGGCAGCAAAGAAAGAGGCTAGATTAGCTCGTTTTAACGTAAATAATCAAAATAATAAATCGGCTGCATCTATAAAGACACCTGTGGTAAGCAATTTATAGTAATTTATTTTAGTTTACGGTGTAGTTTATATTATCAAGATATAATAATTTATAGAATTATTTTATGACAATTATCAATAAATTTTTCATAGCCTACTACATATGAAGTATTGAAAAAACGTGCAGAAAGATTTGGTACCTCAGTATCTACTTTGATGGAGAAGGTAAGCAAAAATAGAGTTAGGATCATGATATACAGTACTTAAATAGAGGCTTTCTACAATAAGCAATTATCTAATCTTTAAGTCTTAAGTAATAAGAAATTTGTTAATCACAATCGAATGTGAGAAGAATAATCGATTATAATTGGTTAGTTTTTTTACGATTTAAGACTTAAATTTAGGCAATGATTTATTGTAAAGCCTTTAAGCAGTAAGGAAATATGTCGGATTTGCCACTGTTATAGTTTTAAGGTCTCTACTATAATTAATCGATTTGTTTATTGCTTATGTTTTACTGCTTAAGTTTTTTTGTGTGTCATGAATCTTTGCAAATACACACATTTTGAAAACTTAGGACTCTGTACTATAGCACAGATTTTTCCCACAATATCTATCATGTAATTAACTAGAAGCGTTATGCGTTACGTAAAACTCATTTCCATGTCTCATGGAATGTATTTACATATTCGCCATCAATGAATTGCGACTTTTGCTATTTCTGTTGGAATAATCTAAAAGAATATAAAAAAACATGATTGGTTATTATGTACTCTATCGAATTTTTTGATGTTTCATGGAATATATGGAAATTGAGTTCCACATAACAGTAAACGTATAACGTCTCTAAGTACATTTAAAAAAATCATGGGACGACACTTACATTTATTTTTACCAACATAAATTAACATTAATTGTAATCTCTGTTTAACTTGCTTTTCATTTTTATCTAATTCTTAGAACTATTCTAAGAAATATATTTCTAAGAAAAGATAAAAAGTACAATTTTATTATAAATTTTATTTTGTATAAAAGTTCGTTACACTAAGATTAAAGTTAATCCACATTGGTAAAAATGGGCATTTGGTGACTTCGATCAAACTTCAATTAAATCAACTTAATCGATAATTAACTCTACCGACAAAAAAATTACAGAATCGCTTAACACAGTCTCTAATAGTTCGTTATTCTTAATCTTTTTTTGATATATTGAAAATAATTCTAATAACTAATATAAGTTTTTATATTTGTATTATTTAATAAAATAGTTAATTAACTTAATCAGAGGTTTGATCATCCTTATATATATATATATATATATATATATATATATATATATATATATCTTTTTTTTATCACATTTTTTTTTTTTTATATTTTTTTTTTTTTTTATTTTTATATGTCTGAGTGATTAGAGAGAAGAAAGGCGCTATGCT
>Ga0157363_1001919_pt1 | contig 17856 bp, 11 predicted proteins | sample AttsexASBM1_FD_111477 | JGI IMG/M metagenome (GOLD analysis project Ga0157363, IMG submission 111477) | Fungus gardens microbial communities from leaf cutter ant in Ribeirão Preto, State of São Paulo, Brazil - Atta sexdens ASBM1 | ecosystem: Host-associated > Fungi > Mycelium > Unclassified ... | reverse complement strand
ATATGTTTTATCTTAATGTATGCTAAAAGTAAATATAATTGGGTTTTTGTTTGCCGATTTTTCTGTATATAGCCGCTGTTTTTTTTCTTTTTTTTTTTTTCTATATTGTAACTATGTGTACAGTGTAGTTGTGAGAATAGACACAGTTTATATAAATGTGAGGTTTTTTTCGGGATTATTGGCGTATAGGCCCGAGGTCACTTAGTTGCCGATCTGGATCCGCTGGGTATTATGCAAACAGACCTGATACACACTCATTATGCAGCTCGCAAAGGATCTCCAGAACAAGTGTTGCGACAGTATATGCTTGGTAAGATTTTTCTTCCTAAGCATTTTACGCGGACTTTTGTTTTAAAGACGCGTTTTCTTGCCATACGTGCCATACGTATGTGAGAATCGCATTGTACTTGATTTGGAGTATGTGATATATAAAATGCATACATAGAGCCGTAAATTACTCGGCTTATGTTTACGGTAATTTTATTCATAATACATTCAGTATTATCATTTCATGTAATCATTTTCACATATTAATCTTACTTTTGCCTAGCTGAAAGAATTTTTAAATTTTAGATAAAATTCTAAGGATCATAAAATAGAATTTTTCTACTTTAGATAAAATTTCAAGAATCTTTTTAGAAAATAACTACAAAAATTATTTATAATTCTAAGGATCATAAAATAGAATTTTTCTACTTTAGATAAAATTTCAAGAATCTTTTTAAAAAATAACTACAAAAATTATTTATAATTTTAGGCGACGTAATTTTATCTTAATGATTTTCTCTACAACGTATGGAACGTATTTCAAAATTATATTGAAGTAATATCTATATAAAATCTATAAAATAAGAAATAATCAGTTATTATTTTTTTGATATTTTTGGAAATTATATTTTTTAAGTTTTTTGTTTTTTATTGAAAATATCTTATAAATATTTTATTCTTAGTAATTGAAAAGAATTATACAAATCTAAATATTATGTATTGCAAAAGAAAAGGCGAGCCTTGTATTGTGGCATACTGATACTGAAAATGTTTGGAAAAACATTGTACTCATTTTAGGAATCACAAAAATGAATACGTCTCATCTTTTCATAATGATCAATTATCTAAGAATTTCATAATTCGAATATTCATATACATGCGCAGACATTGTCGAGTATGACATTTATCATAATGCATTCATTGCATTTATATTTGACAGAAAGTAAAAATAGATAATACATTTATATATATATATATATATATATATATATATATATATATATATATATATATACATTGCCCAATAATATATGAATAAAACATTGGAGGTAAGAATAAAGGAATTGATGTTGATTTTTTGCATGTATAATTTGTATATGTTATTGTATATGTATTGCTTTTGGACATTTGCACACATTTTTCATCTAGTATGCTTGTCTTTATAAAATTTGTATACACTAACATACTGCACACGATTTTTTTTTCTTGTATGAGTTGCGATAAATAAGGGTATGTTTGAGCAGACACTTATTATTATTGTATTTTTAATTAAATTAAACGCATATTAAATTATAACGCATAATTAAACAAATATAACGCATTAATAATAGGGAAACTAAGGAGCAGATAACATTTACAAATGTTAAGAAATTAGCTTCGTACGTTGTGCGTATTTAAACTGTGATGATGTTTTCTTAAAGAGCATGACGATAGTTTGCATCGAATACCATATATTATCTATGTCATGATGCACATTCTTTGAGTAGAACATCAAGCACAGTAATTTATGTTTTGATTAAATATATTCTTCAAATGAGAATTTGAAAATGATTTGGTTCGCATGAATGTGGCATTAAATTGACAGATTCGTGGCCATCATATCGCTAAATTGGATCCTCTCGGCATCAACAGCGCTGATCTTGATGATAGACATCCGCAAGAATTGCTCTATACCCATTATTCATTCGGTAAGCTTAATTGAACGTGTTTCTGCGTAAATAGAGAAGAGTAAAAAGAATTACTTTCGAATAAAAAATGCATCAACGGTGCATTTGAAAACTAGTAATCGATCTTACTATCAAATACTAAACGATAATAATATAATAATCGTGGTATACTTACGTTTTTGTCTATTAATTTTCTCTATAAAATTTATTTACAGGCTGCTATTGTATAAAACTGCATTTAATTTCTTCTCTCTTGTTTAATTCAAATCATGTGGATGAGTGAATATTTCATTCTTTAGTTAACTTATTATTCTTAAGTAACTTATTCAAATGGAAATATAATAATAAAGTTTTTTTTCGCATTATTAATTCATTATGTTAGTACATTAGTTCGCTTATAATTCTTTTAGTATAGCACTTTTTCATAACTATAATTACTTTTTATTTTCTTTATTCATGAGCAAATTGTTGGTTTGGTATTGTCAAAAAAAGATATCATTGAAAGGTAGTGTGCAACATACATTTAATTTAATATTTATATAATCAGAGATCTAGATTTATCGGTTAATTTATTAAATTTCTCGTTTTATTACGAGAGTATGAACTGAATGTAGCAGGTAAAAAAAATTCTGAATCTTTGGGATTAATTTCGATCCGATCGTTGAGTTTGAGTCTAATGTCCACAGGGAAGAGACCACGCACTACTTTCTCGCAGCAACTTCAATACCGAGTAGCTGTCCTAATGCAAAGTATGTAGTCGCCATCCAAAACGGGATTTTCCCGTAAAGCTCTTTTACTTATGCTAGCATCTTGGGAGGCACTGGTTTATCTTGGGTTTACACTGAATCAGGATAATTTTCGGCCGAAAGCCTGCATACAGGTGCTTGGGTTCTTCTGCGTAAACTTCTCGACTATATAAAGATATTCGCAGACAACAATTAGTTTTCTCCCATATAGGAATTAGAGGAGGGACATTTGAGTATCAATATCGAGTGTTATGAATATCCTAATATAAATGGACTATGAATACGGATGTAAAACTTAAAAAAAAACTGTATTTTCCTCTTACTTTCTCTGTCTTTCTCTCCTCTTTATAAAATCGAAGTGTTGCGTATATTATCTCTGAAATTTTTCTAATATTTTTTTCTTTTTATCTATGTTGTGTTCTTCTTATCATATTTATATTGCCTTTTTTGCTGTATATTTTTTATTATATCTTTTTAGTTTGTTTGAAACATTTTCAAATGATTGACTCAATGGTGGTTGTTGTTTGAACTAACGATGCTTTTAAGCTCACAGCTTTTCTTTTGCATCAAAGAACTTTGTTTTTCTTTCAGTTTTGTATTTGTTTGCGTATAGTGATATGTTGTGACCATCAATATCCTTACATATCTTTCAAAATATACTGCATGTTCGTTTCAGCAGATATTTTGTAGTATGTAAATATTGTGTCTATTAAAGAAATATTTATATATATGCGATGTATATTAAATATTTTTTAAATTAAAAATAATTATTCGGTTTTTACTACAAGAAAGTAATTACTGTTGAAAATAAAGTTTTAAAGACACATTTTCAGTATCAGTTTTAAACAGAATAAATTTAAAAAAGTATATTTCAGTACAGTTGAACCTATGCAATTACATTTTGTTTATATATATATATATATATATATATATATATACTCTAAATGAATTATTTGATATTAAAAATATAAACGCGCGATGTATTTAAACATCTTACAGTATAAGTATTAGGTGTAGTAAAAAGAAATCCATTATTTTTGCATGAAATTGAATGGAAAAATAATGGATTTCTTTTTACTACACCTAATATATAAGAATTGTTTATTATGAGTGGCTGATTTGTAAAACGCATATATTTTTTATTTCAATTGTTTAATACAGAGGAGTCGGACATGGATCGTGTTTTCAAATTGCCATCCACCACATTTATTGGCGGCAAGGAGAAATCGTTGTCGTTGCGTGAGATCTTGAAACGGCTCGAAGCAGCTTACTGCGGTCACATTGGTGTAGAGTTCATGTTCATTAACTCCTTGGAACAATGCAATTGGATCAGACAAAAGATGGAAACACCCGGAATCATGGAAATGACGAATGACGAGAAGAGACTTATTTTAGCCAGATTGACACGTGCAACCGGGTAATAACATCGACGCTAATTAAATGAATTCCATAAGTGCTAGCTTTGAAGTTGACAAATTTTAGCAAAACCAAAGTATTTAATCTTTTTTTATTTGTATTTTTTTATATTTTATAATCTTTTTTGTCATAATTTATATTTAAATTTTTTCTAAAATATCTTTTTAAAGAAAGTTAAAATATCTTTTTTATGCTAAATTGACATGTAAAAATGGAATTTAGTTTCTCATATATTTGCTTAGTCTCTTATCTAAGAGATATAACTAACAAGTATCTAAATCATAGATTCGAGGCATTCTTGGCACGCAAATGGTCCTCAGAGAAGAGATTCGGTTTGGAGGGTTGCGAAATTTTAATTCCAGCTATGAAGCAAGTGATTGATAAATCCACGGAATTGGGAGTCGAGTCGATTGTCATGGGTATGCCTCACCGTGGTCGTCTCAATGTTCTCGCTAATGTCTGTCGTAAGCCATTGAGTCAAATTTTTACACAATTTGCTGCTCTTGAAGCTGCTGATGATGTAAGCATAAAACGAATTGTGTTTTTAATTATAGAAAGTGTATTTTGCTAGTCGCGGCTAGTTTGTCGATCCGATTTCTTGGTAACGGTAAAGTGATTCCAGGGTTCTGGCGATGTGAAATACCATTTGGGCACTTATATAGAACGTCTTAATCGAGTGACGAACAAGAACATTCGTCTGGCTGTGGTTGCAAATCCATCGCACTTGGAGGCCGTAGATCCGGTGGTTCAAGGCAAAACACGCGCCGAACAATTCTACCGTGGCGATGGTGAAGGCAAAAAAGTAAGCAATACGTATAAATAAAATTGTACCTTGAATACTTTTTGTAATTAGGTGGCAATGAGGTAATTAGGTGATACTAAATAAAGAAAAAACGACTTTAAAAATTTAAATTATGAGATTAAATAATTATTAAAATGATTAAATATTATTGATTATTGGATATCCAATAATACGGTGCAACTATACAATCTTGATTGTGTTTATAAATATTAATTAATTTTGATGAATATAATTTTATCTGTCTCTAGGTCATGTCCATTCTTCTTCACGGAGATGCTGCGTTCTGTGGTCAAGGTATTGTCTTCGAAACAATGCATCTATCTGATCTGCCTGATTACACAACTCACGGCACTATTCATATTGTTGTGAATAATCAGATCGGTTTTACTACCGATCCGAGGCATTCACGATCGTCGCCATATTGCACTGGTTGGTATTTATTGGTGAAAAACTGATTTATGTTTTTTCTGCAATAGCAGTAATAGCAATAATTCTTACGAATTTATTTATCAGATGTGGCCCGAGTAGTAAACGCACCCATCTTCCATGTAAATTCCGATGATCCCGAAGCCGTAATGCATGTGTGTAAAGTTGCGGCAGAATGGAGAGCTACCTTTCATAAGGATGTTGTGATCGATTTGGTTTCCTATAGGCGCAATGGCCACAACGAGATTGATGAACCGATGTTCACTCAGCCTCTGATGTATCGTAAGATCAAGAACACTTTGTCAGCCCTTGATAAATATGCCAACTCGCTCATCGAGAGTACTGTCGTCACTCCTGCGGAAGTTGAGGTACGAAGTCAGCCAATCAGTCTCTCTCTCTCTCTCTCTCTCTCTCTCTCTCACGTACACGTAATATATTTTATATTAAACAGTGTCTTTAAGACTGTTACGTGAATATACAACTAAAAAATAAAGTATAAAAGCTCAAACCGTATAAAGTTTTCATTTTATAGCAAGTATTTTATATAATTACTTTTGCAATATAAAAGCGATTATCCTTTATAGGATGTCAAAGCCAAGTACGAAAAGATCTGCGAAGAAGCATATAATAATGCTAGGCAGGAAACACACATTAAGTACAAAGATTGGTTGGATTCGCCATGGTCAGGTTTCTTTGAAGGAAAAGACCCATTGAAGGTTTCGCCTACTGGTATCAAGGAAGACACACTTATACATATTGGAAAGAAATTCTCATCGCCGCCACCGAATGCTGCTGAATTTGTCATCCACAAAGGTGAGTAGAACAGCGTTAAAAGATGAATGTAATAATATTTTTTTCTAATAAAAAGATATATTAAATTTAAAAAAGCCCGAAATAAAACATAATAAAAAATTAAAATTATAAACTTATAAAAATATATATAGTAATATAACTTACAAAAAATTTATATAGCAATTCATGTAGCAATATATAATTTATACAATAGAGTTAGGAAAAACACGGCAATTATTTTATTACAGGTATCGAGCGTATTTTGAAATCTCGTATGGAAATGATTGAGGCTAGAACTGTCGACTGGGCTCTTGGTGAAGCTATGGCTTTCGGATCTCTTCTTAAGGAAGGTATTCACGTTCGTTTGTCAGGCCAGGACGTGGAGAGAGGCACGTTCTCTCACAGGCACCACGTATTGCATCATCAGACTGTAGATAAGGCAACTTATAGACCACTCTGCTATTTATATCCTGATCAGGCACCTTACACAGTGTGCAACAGTTCTTTATCTGAATTTGGCGTTCTCGGTAAGATTATAGTTTTTACAATCCTGATATAATATATCATCTTCTTAATGTAGTAACTGTACTGAAAATTTACAGCATTTATAATGTAAATTATAAATTTTTAATACTGTTAGTTATTTCGAAATGTACTATGTATATTAAGTTTTTTATATTAAATTTTTTTATATTAAAATAATTTTATTGTAATTATAGGATTTGAGCTGGGTTATTCTATGACGAATCCTAATGCATTAGTATGTTGGGAAGCTCAATTTGGGGACTTTAACAATACGGCGCAATGTATAATTGATCAGTTCATCAGCAGCGGTCAAGCCAAGTGGGTTAGACAATCCGGTCTTGTCATGTTGCAACCACACGGTCTCGAAGGAATGGTAAATCCACAAAATCATTAAATTATTTTACGATATATAATTACGTATATAATAATTACGTATATAATTTACTTTTTGAAATATGACATGGAAACCGGTTACCATTCACCTCATATTCATTTATACAACTTTCAATTTTCTAATCTTATATAACCAAGGCATACATATGAATCAATCTGACAAGTCAATCGTTTGCAATAATATATTTATTGGCTTCAAATTTGCATTCTCTTTTTTTTGTAGGGTCCCGAGCATTCTAGTGCTCGTTTGGAACGATTTCTTCAAATGTCTGCTGATGATCCGGATTATTTCCCACCGGAAAGTGAGGAGTTTGCTGTTCGTCAGTTGCACGATAGTAACTGGATCGTCGCCAATTGCAGCACACCAGCGAATTACTTTCACATTCTCCGACGTCAAATTGCATTACCATTCAGGAAACCATTGATTCTGATGACACCAAAGTCGCTGCTCCGTCATCCAGAGGCTAAGTCTAACTTCGACTTGATGCTAGAGGATACACAATTTCTCAGAGTGATACCTGAAGAAGGTGCGGCGGTTCAGAATCCCAACGGCGTCAAGAGGTTGCTGTTCTGCTCCGGAAAAGTCTATTATGAACTGAAGAAAGCGCGCACAGAACGGAACTTAGAAGACAAAGTCGCGATTGCGAGAGTGGAACAGGTCAGTTGTTATTTTTAGAATGTCATTTATCAATCATGTTTAATTAAATTACATAATTAATTATAAATTTGAAATATTCAATGCACGCCAACATTTTAATCGATTCTGCTATAGATCTCGCCTTTTCCGTATGACCTCGTCAAGATAGAGGCTGCTAAGTATCCGAATGCGGAGTTGATCTGGGCTCAGGAAGAGCATAAGAACCAAGGCGCATGGACTTATGTGCAACCTAGGTTCCATACGGCGCTCAATGGCATCCGAAACGTAGTGTAAGTATCAAAATAAACTGCGTTTTCAACTGCAGTGATTTTGAATTCATATATTGATTAAAAAAAAAAAAGTCATGTGATTTATTTTGGTTTTTGATTGAACGAGATCACTTGCGGTCTTTAATCAATCAACTTTACTCAATCAATCTTGGATCGATTCAAATTCACTGCAGTCGAAAATATGTACACTGAAATATATGTTTGTGTGTGTGTGTGTGTATGTATGAATATACCCATGTTATATTGTGTTTTAGTTTTTTATATTACCTTTAACTGTTTACACGGCCCACTTTTTTATTTTGTTGCGACAATGAGCGTGACACAAAATTTCGCAATCTATTTGGAGAGTAATACGCTTTCGTTATCTTTTTATAAGTTATCTCTTTATCAGTTATAAAGATAATCGTTTGCTTTCCTCGTTTTATATGTTTTATCAAAATAAAATGAAAATTTGGGCCGTGTTGCAGTAGCGCGTCAAACTCAAATGGTCAAGGGTGGTTTGCCGGTTTGTTCTCGTCGAGAACACCGATTGAAACTGTGTCAAAGCCGCAGGCAACAGAATCAACGGAGCTAACGGAACCAAAGCAAAGAACAGTGAGGTAATATCGGCAAGATAGTCAATGGAAGATTGGATTAATTAATTATAAAATTATAAAATTATTGTGAATTAATTTTCATTTAGATATAAGCCATTTATTTTAAAAGTATCATGAACGAATCATTAAAATATTATTTTTATTTCTGATTATATGTTACAAAATTTATAATATTGCAATTATATTAAAAAAATGAAAATATATTTTATTTGAAATAATTATATATGAAGTTGCGATAAATTATATAAATTTGCCATTATGGTAATATTTGCATTTTGAACTTTAATGTTTTCTTTATTTGTTGGGATTGAGTGATATTATCGGTGTATATTGTTATTGTATCATATTTTAAAAGTAATATTCATATTTTGAGCAAAATGTGTATTGTTTTAGATACGCTGGACGTCCTACTGCGTCGTCACCTGCCACTGGAAGCAAAATGCAACATCTCAAAGAACTCAAACAATTGCTCGATGACTCCCTTAACTTTTAATAATTCTTTGTGGCATTACGTATAGAACTGAAAGTTTATTTATTTTTCTCTTATCTTAATGTATACATTATGACAATTTTGTGTCTTGCTCGACATACACCACAGAACAGAGATTATATTACCGTAGCCGTTTAAATGATTTCTTCGAACACAATGGCGAAGTCCTATTTAAGTTCGTAGCGCGCACAAATGTTTCACGCTCGTTTATTTGAAATATATTTTTTTTCTCTTGTTTCTTAATTTTTCCTTTTTTTTCCTATTGATGCATGTATATATACACAGCTATCACAGTTTCACAGGCTAAACTATGACAGCTTTTAATTAATATACTTGAATATTAATTTATATTAGCTTTCATGCTATCTTTCAATTACTCATTTACATGTGTATTTGATTCTTTTTATCTATGTTTGAATGTGATTTTTATGCATTTTTTTCTGGAATCTGCGCGTTTTCACATATAGGTCTGAATGATATGCTTAATGCGTGTGATTGGGTTTGTTGGAAATTTAGATATATATATCATTTTTAATTAATAAACAAAAGAGAAACTTGCTAGTCCATTGTTCTACGTAAACGTGAAACATTTGTGCGTCCATTGTTCTCTGTACTTCAGCCTATTTATACTTTAATCCTAAATTAATTTTGTGAAATCGATAAGATTTTACAGAAAGGGAAAGTATTATTAATTTATGCAATGTTACGCAGCGCGTACATTTTAACGTGTAGTAGCGTATAGTCCTGTAGTACACTTCGGACCGAAGAGACTGTCTATGGCAAGAGACTACGTGGTACATAATGGCCAATTTTTTTTCTCTAGTAATTTATTTATGCGCCATGAGACTGTTGCCAATCACTTTAACTTTTTATCGTCGCTGTATTTTTATAAAAAATTAAATGATTGGCGGATTATGCAACGCGTTCTCGACGCAAAAGAAGTGTGACGTAGCACTAATCCTTCGAGATATATGTATCTCTGCTTGACTTCGGTTGTATTGACACGACATTAGGTGCTAGTAATAGAAGCACATCGAATTCTTTGATTTTGATTTAAACTTGAATGCGTGTCGCGACCGAGGTCCTAGTGCTACCCCATGGACAGTATCGACGGATGCATCTCTCAGTAAAAAATGAGAGTGGAAGACAAATTAGTAATATCTAATAGCGTTTAGGAATTAATTTTAATAATAATTTAGCCGAAAAAAAAACCGTGGTTCGCGTGGCCACGTGTATAGCGAAAGTGTAATATTTAATATTCTTCTATCTGGATCATTTGAAAAATGAGACGCACGAAGAATTTTGAGACGCTATGGCTGCACGATCTTTACGCTGATCAAAAGAGAGCCTTGTAATATTCGTTTTGTATTGTCGGAAAACAGGCGGTGATAAGAAAGTGATCTTGTTATTTTACTTGATATTTTACAAAATGATAGTTATGTGATATCTCTATTGATCTAGCACGATATTATTGTTAGTTCAACAAAAGACACAATACTTATCGTTCTACTTGTTCCTATCTGTTGCATCCATCATATATGCGTAATTGTAACAATACACGGAACATGTATATGCTTAAAAGAAATTTTCTGTCAAACAAATAATGTCTGACATTTAAAAATTTTATTTAGCAAACATCACTGATATTACACCCGATATTGTAGCGTATTATTGCTGATTGAATTAAATTGTCTCATCGTCTCCACGTGTCGTGATCAATCTTGCCCTCTTCGAAATAGTTCCTTGAAAAATAATAGAAAGAAAAGACGTAGCTTCGTTTGTATAGATTTTTTTCAGAACGTTAAGAAATGCGATACCTATCTAACAAATATTCAAATCAGAAAAATTGATTCCATAAATTGAAATATTAGAAAGGAAAGGAGGATTAAAAAAACTCGACATATTTTGTGAAAATTAATTTTTCATTGTGCGTGATGTTAAAAGTATAATATAGTGTGTAAATAGAGTGTCAAAAAATAGATACATCGAAATATGTGGAAAGAAAGGAATAAGCTATTTTGGTGCAGGCCAGCGAAAAGTATTAATCTCGAATAGAATGCAATGTTGCAAGCTACGTACTACTAACAACGCGTATTAAAGTAACTATTGTTACGCTTAAGAGATACACGGCACTTTCATCGGGTAAGCAATGAATATCAAGTAGAAAGTTTGTTCTTTTTCGAAGAATTCTGAACTAGTACTAGTAAATTAGAGTGAAACAAACTATACCTGTCTCACTCTAATTTATTGCATCAATATACAGCAGTTCAGAACTTGGGATGGAAAAAGAATTCCGTCAAATTCGCGCTTCTAGATTTTCGCTGGTACAATAATGTAATTTAATTGCCTAAATTGGACACGCTCGACACTCATTTTATTTTTTTGCGTAGTACAATAAATAAAATATATAGATTTATTTATAATATAAATAAATGATGTAATATATTTATAGCGTCAGTTCGGCTTAAAATTCGGTCTGCCCCAGCACACTGTACATAATCCTCTTGAAGCTGTTGCTCTGATGGATTTTCTCGCCATCATCATCGAGCACGTTTATCTGAAAATTGAGTTATTCGCAACCGCTCTTCACATCTCCAAATTATAAGGTGCTCCACAAATGAGCTACGTTTTGTATTAAGGCATATTTTCTATCTCGCAAAGCGGCATGCATATATTCGTAATGAATTAATGCGTAGTATGTAGAAAAAAACAAATATAGTATTGCAGTGAGAGTGCATTTATCCTATGAATTAATTTCTCTACGCAGAAGCAGGCGAACATTTAATATAAAAGTATCAGAAAATGCACGTACAAGTTTCTGCGAAAATTTTAATAGTCGTTGATAAGATCCTTAACGAAAGGGAGGGGAAAAGGACGTCTATATGATCCACCCTTAACGAAACAGATGTCGAAGATTAGATCGGTGACATCTTTGACTGATGGTTAACGTTAGTGATGATAATGTATGTTAGATGTATTAACACGAGGTAATTATCATTAAACAATCGGAACGATTTGACGAGAAATGTCTTTGAAAATTTAAGGATGTGTTAAATGTATAATTTCTGCAAAAAATGACAAATCGAAACTTTGTAGTATTTATACTTTCTGTATAAAGACTTAAAAATGAATATTATATACAGTTGAATAAGAGCAATATTTAGCAATTTTTTAATTTAAATGAAAATTTTCTCATTTTATCTTAATTATTTTTAAAAACATGTCTACTTATTGAAATAATTTTTGATCCAATATTTAAATCGTGTCTAAATGTTTAATATTGCTCTCAAACACGATATAGAAAAATGTAATTTTTTTGTTCTGTTAAAAAATGCGTATAATTCTTAAAGGAGAAAGTGTCAAATCCTCCGAACAATATTCCATCGGTAAGACGCGGCCGGCGATTATTACCGAGAGATGACTTGGCACGGTATTTCAGTAGACGAAAAAGAAAGAAGAACAGGAGAAATAGCGTCTCGTGCCAAGTCGCTTATATAATTCGATGCCGTTTTATCGTCCGGCTACGTTGGGTAACTTACAAGAGTATATGGTGCCGAGCCAGTGATCGATAAATCTTTTCGATAAATAAATAGCGAAGTAAAAAGTGACCCGGTAATTGAGTAACGTGAAAAATGATTATCTTGCTATTTTAACGGTGAAAGAAATATTCTCAAAATATTTTCCTTGTCAAAATCGTTGAAAATTTTTTTCAACAATTCGTCGCTTCTCTACAGATCTGCAAGGTGAGCAATACGGTCGACTGATTTCGCGCGAGATATGAAGATTCTCAAATTCGCATCAAGAATATAGTCTACGCAGCTGCGGCGACAGCTCTGAAATTCTTGCACAGAACCCATGCGGCGACATGCGAGTGAGAAATGCATTTCCGCGTGATCTCAGCCCGGCAAAATATTTTCTACTATGCATCCCGCAAAATCGATCGTGAATCTGATCGAGAATAATGCGGATACTTACATATGCGGGACTCTTCGGAGCCTGGTACACCTGTACAACAAATAGTATCATTGAATCAGTCTCTTAAATTTTTCCTCAAATTCTTCATATAATTTTTCATAACTTCTATATAAATTTTAGATTTTTTTTCAGAATTTCTGTGTATAATTTTATAACTTTTTACAAAATTTCTGAGTTTTTATATTATATAAATTGGAACATTTTTCAGAAATACTGAGGAAGTTTACATTTTCCTAGAATTCTTTATATATGTATGTGAATTCTGAAATTTTTCATTGCATAATTTCCAAAGAAGACAAAAAGGTAGTTTTCAGAAATCTTCACAAGCTTAAAATATAAAAAATTGTTAAAAATATTATCGGATATGAAAAATTTTTTTACCAGTGAAAAGAGAAGAATTTATTGATTCAAGACGAAAAAATTGAGCGTGGAATTGCCGAAAAGAAAAAATATTTACATACTCTGCTCGATTTCTGTGGCGTGAAGACACCGGTGCGAGCCGGCTGTCTGACTTCCTGTACCTGATCCCCGTATTCCTCCTCTTGCAGGGCCTTGTACGCCTCGCTCTTGCTGGGATCGTACTTGACCGGTTTCTTCAGGCTGCACGTACCGCATGTGTACACAGGGGACGACTTTTAATTTCTCTTTTGTTCTCTCTCACGTGTGACTTTTATCTTTCTCTTTTCTTTTTGTTTTGTGTTTTCTATCCAGATCGGTTAGCAGCGGCCGGGGTTACAATTTGCCAATTTGCGCTTGCACATTTACTTATGTTTGCTTTAGTCTGTTCGAGAGCGACTTTCAGACGCGTCCTTCAGCCGAGTTCAATCGAAAAAGAGCGGTCATTCCTCATCGTGCAAACCCTGCGTGCATGCCCGATCAAGAAGAACGCGTTCGTCAGACACTTAAAAAATTGCGCCTTTCATCTTTGGAAAAAAAAATATTCGAAAAATAGTAGATGCAAAAATAATCTCTTGTTATAAGAAAATAAGATCTGAGAAAACACTAGCAGCCTTTCAAAACACTTTCCAATATCTTTAATTTAAAACAAAATATGTTCGTAATTTTATTTCTTACCATCAAAATTCTGTTTTAATTCTGCGATGATAATTTCTTGTCGATAAAAAAAAAGAGAATAAATTAAATCATATATTAATGAAAAAAAATGAGAGGAAAATGTCTTATATATAAAAGATGCACTTAATATATTTTTACTTATACTCTTATTATTAATTAATATTCTTGCAAATATAATTTTCAGATTATTTTTATTCCCATTAAATTTTCTGCGGTGCTTGTCATCTCAAAAAAATAGAAGCAGCAAAAATAGATTTCCGCAATGGCGCAATTTTCAAAAGTCGTCTCGAATTATTCGTGCACGATATCTACGATACAAGCATACGAACACTCGTTAAGGAAACGACGAAGTTAGTAGATATTCTCACATATTTTCAACTACTATATTCACATTATTGATTATTCACTACTCTGTTACATGCAAGAATTTACTGCTAAAGGAAAAGCTTTTTCTGCACGGACTCGCGGAGACCTTACGAAATTTATAATTTTGTCAAATAATTCATGTCTATGATTTCTACTATATGTATAATGAACGGCAAACTAACCCGAAATAATAATTGCACATTCGAAGGACTTGCATATTCAATGGCCACGTTCGCTGTGTTAAATACTACCGACAATTAAACTAATCGTTTAAATTAATTACTCAGATTTAATTCAAATATTGAAATAGCAATCAGAAAGATTTTCTGTATTTGAGATAAATAATTCAATTATAAGATTTTAATGACATCATCGCGAATAATTGAATTGTTAATTGAATACCCAAAATATTTCTGTTGACTTGTGATAATTATTTCTCAATATTTTCAGTAATCTCAATTTTTCGTATTCGTTATTTAAAAATTTTTCTCATTAAACTGTGTTACAAAATTTTATATTAAATTTAGCAATTTCGACAAACAATATGCATAATTTTCCATGTTCTAATAAGAGAACGTGCCCAATGATTCATATGAAAAACGGGAAACTCTGCCGTCGTAGATCCGACGTACGAGAAGCATCGGAAAACGTCTCGAACGTCTCTCGACAATTTTTAATTTGGTTTATTGAATTGCGGCCACACATTCTTCGAAGCGGCGGCCTTCGCCTGCTCTTTCAAGATTCTCGCTTGCTCCTGTATTTCCTGTTTCTGTTTCAGGAAGGAAAAGTCTATGAAAATGCTGGAAAACAAACAAACCGCTACGTAAGTAATCAATCATCAGAAGAATCCGAGAGAGCCGTACAGGAAAAAAGAGAAAAGAAACCGATATCCCTTCTCGTTTAACGATCGACGATCGTGCATCCTCCGAATAAATTCGATTTATATTTCTCCAATTGGTAATTTCTTTTCCCGAATTACAGCCTTCATGGAAACGTCGTCTTCCGAAAAGGATAATTTTTTTCATTCGCGTTCCGTTATTTTCTAAAAACAAGTCTCAGAAAATTATTTTGGCGTAAATCATGGACGTTTGATTAAAAGACACGCCTATACAAAATAAGTGGATTAATACAGCTTAATAAAAATTCATTTTTTTCTCAGAATAAATTCATCAATTCGATTTCTTTGAATTCGCTCCAATTATCTTTCACATTATTGTCTTCCACTGCGATTATTAACCGTGCGAATTAACCTGTTAATTTCAATTCACGTGACAATTAGATTTTCTCGCACACGATTTTTATTATATGATGGCGATTTACGTGAGTGTGAGCGGCATTCGGCGGTGAAGCCAATTTTATATTAATTGTATTAACCTGTGACTGCTGCAAGCATTACGGCATTAGCGATTCGTTATATATATGTATATGCTTAAATATGTTCAGTGGTTAAAGAATAGTTAAGAGAGAACTTAGTGGACACTCGCATAAATAAATTGACTACTTACGGTACAGCGGACGCTTGACACTTGATAGTGTCTGCGATGTTTTGGTCCGAATAAAGTCCGATCGGCGAGTTGAATTGCTTGTGGACAATCTAGAAAGACACAATTTAACGTTTACGATTGATGTAACACAAAATTTACGATATATATCGCATAGAACATCGCTTGAAATAGCTCTCGTGGTTTGAAACAACACGACCAAAAAATGACAATTTTGTAAGTAGAAGCGCAAAAGATTATTTTTCTTTTTCTTTTTTTATTTTAACTTTTATTTAAAGACACAAAACATTTGAAAAATAATGTTATCACAGTATATGATGTTTTGAAACTTTTGTATAGTATAAGCGGAATTTATATATTAACGCATTATTAATGTGAATGTTTACTAGAGAATGTTCACTAAAAATGTTGCATATTGTGTTGTTGCGATATGTTCTCGAGTCGTGTCGCTTGCGACTACAGTATTACGTTATGATAATGTAGCTGTAAAAAATATAACTCTAGTCTGCTGGCACTGCGGACAGAATGAATATTTCATTAATGTCAAGTTTCCATTATGTCAGAATTTCGCAGTATTAACAAATGCTTGACTCACGCGATGTTTATTATTCTCAAAACACCTCCATTACAAAATAATGTCATAATGTAACTATAATCATCACTATTCACGGTTTTGTTACATCTTATACCTCCAGAATTTTCATATTTCGAAACACGTTAGTGGCAATTAAAACACTACTTTTACCAATAAAATAATATTATTCAAAATAAGAATTTTTGATAATCGAATTAATTTATATCACATCGCGTACTTTTTGATAATCAAGTTAATTTATATCACAAATTAAATTGAATTTAATTATTAAAATAATTCAATTCAATTAACTTTAATCATATAAATCATATAAATAGGAGTTGATGCAAGCTATATCGATTCACAGTATAATCGATACGTTGGTATTATTTTTCGGATTATCAAGTTACAAATGAATCCAGAGGATCTTGTAATAATCGCGTTAAACATCGCGATTATATAATTATTATTAGTTAATAGCAGAAAATATCATAATAGCGGGGATATCTCGTCAAACGAAACTCAAGTTTCTTGCAGATATATCGGTCGTCCAGAAAGCGTAAGCGTTTCTCGAAGCAGAAGCGGCTTACGAAAGTAAACAACGGAAGTGATCCAAACCTTTGGAACTTCATTCGGTCCCACGACACGCTGAAGTACTGTTTCTGCCACCTGCTCAGACGACGTGCAAATAAAATACAATTTAAATTTTCTAACTTGACAAATGCATCTCCAAAAAAATAGAAGAACTTATTTGCAAGTACGTCGGAGAGATTGAATGTATTTGGATGATTTTATAATGTCGATTTACCTTTTGTTTCATAGCAACTTCAGGATGAGCTGGTTCGTAATGATGAGGTGCTGCTCTGATCATCGGATTCGGATGATGTCGCAGATAACATTCACCGATAGGGGCATCCTTTTTGACCTTGGCACCTGGCAAGACCAGAGGAGTCGTACGGTAGGGCTGAAAAATTTCACAATTGTAACTCTATCGGCATCGATATATTATATTTTATTATTTTATATATATAATTCATAAGTGTATCAAGATTTTTTTGGGGGGAAAAGGGTTATCAATTCTATTGTCACATGAGCATCATTTGCATTAATAAATTGCTTTTTTAGATATTTTATATTTTTCAAATCCTCCTTCTTACCTATTTTTTTGAATAATAATAAATATTATATTTTGTAAACTATATAGTTTGTAAACTATATAGTTTTTATTTTTTTTCCTGAAGAAAATATAGACAAAATACAGTTATTAAAACGAAATGCATAATTTTAAATGAAGTATTCATTTATCTCATATATATGT
>Ga0157363_1001918_pt1 | contig 17858 bp, 11 predicted proteins | sample AttsexASBM1_FD_111477 | JGI IMG/M metagenome (GOLD analysis project Ga0157363, IMG submission 111477) | Fungus gardens microbial communities from leaf cutter ant in Ribeirão Preto, State of São Paulo, Brazil - Atta sexdens ASBM1 | ecosystem: Host-associated > Fungi > Mycelium > Unclassified ... | reverse complement strand
GAAACGAGATGAATGCACACTCATTCTTCATTAATTAATTTTCCATTTAATGCTCGCTCTGTTATATTAGACATCATGTAACTAATGTATTCTAAAATCATTAAATTAATATTTTTAATTTAAAAATTAAAATTCAAATCTATAAATACAGAAAAGGAAATTCATTCTTTAAGTTTAACTTTACGATTATAGAATTTTATAGAAAATCTGAATAAGAAATCGCTGCATATATTCATACAAGAACAAAATCTTTAAAATTATAACTTAAAAAGCTATTATAACTTAAAAAAGCTTAAAAATAAATTACTATTACAATAGTATCATTCAAATTTTTTCCGGAAAAGAATAAACTTATTAAATAATTTGTTTGTAAAAAAATATATATATATATTTGATATAATTTTACAACAGTAAAAATTAACACAATTTTATTTATAATATTATCTTTGTTTAACATGTTCCAATTATATCTTTTTAGAATCTCGAGATTTATCGTAACTTACACAGCAAAAGATCCATTATTAAAAAATGGATTTGATTATATAGGTAAAATACCGCTCTTAAACGCATGTATGATAGAGATCTCATCCCAACTTCGTTATTACATCGAGGAATGCGCTTTGCTATGTAATCCTAAAGACATTTACATATGTAATGGTACAGATATCGAATATATGCAAATGTTAAAAATTCTCCAGAAAAATGGGACTATCGAAAGTTTGCCGAAATATGAAAATTGGTGAGTGGTTCCAGGTTCTTCCTGATCTATAAACAGAAAACATCTATTCTAATTAAATCTTATTTCATTATTTACATTGTTTAACAAAAAATAATTTCTTTTTTCAATTTATAAGAATTTAATAAAAATAATTCGTAATACTCAGAGCGAATTAAATATTAATTGTATATTTCAATATATCTCGGTATTAAAAGTCAATTTATTATGCTTAAATTATTTTTTTCATAAATGCATTTTATGTAACAGCTGGTTGGCAAAGACTAATCCTGCGGATGTAGCACGCGTCGAGAAACGTACGTTCATTAGTACAGATTTGGAAAGGGATACTATTCCTACACCACGTAAAGATGTAACTGGAGAGCTTGGAAATTGGATCTCTCCTAATGATATGGAAAAAGCTATTTTGGAACGTTTTCCGGATTGTATGAAAGGTCAGCAGAAATTTTGAATATTTATGACTTCCAAATATTATATGTATAAACTATATATGTGAACAAATACTAAATCATAAATATACTTGTATAAATAATTAAAAATTTATTGTTATATGAATGCAACGATAACTAGATTTTTTGTGACATAGGACGCACCATGTACGTAATTCCTTTCAGTATGGGACCCGTAAACTCCCCACTCTCTAAAATTGGTATAGAAATTACCGATTCGGCTTACGTAGTCTGTTCAATGAGAATAATGACTAGAATGGGAGAAAAGGTACTCGAAGCTTTGGGAAATGATGATTTTGTTAAATGTTTACACTCGGTGGGTGTTCCAAAGCATAATTCAAAAGTCAGTGTAAGTCATTCATGGCCGTGCGATCCTGAAAGGACGATTATTCTTCACAAGCCCGCGAAAAATGAGATTGTATCTTATGGAAGTGGTTACGGTGGAAATTCTCTATTAGGAAAAAAGTGCTTTGCGCTTCGAATTGGCTCGACGATAGCCAGGAAAGAAGGATGGCTTGCTGAACATATGCTCGTATGTTTTCTACTTTTTTCTGTTCTTTCATTATAATTTATTCTTCTTCTCTTTCTTTATTAATGATGAGAAATAGCTTTATTATTATTTTATTAATTATTTGATTCAATTCATATGACTTCTTGCGTGACTTTCTAATCCAACGTAGCAATATGAGCTAGCAATTCAGGGCAAGATTAGCATTAAAAATTGCTTCTATAAATATATGCTAGAATATGCGATTTTAATTTTAAAATAAAAGCAATAATAAAGTGAAGTTTATTCTCTACTTCAGATACTAGGTATCACAAATCCTAAGGGCAAAAAACGATATATCGCCGCCGCTTTTCCAAGCGCTTGTGGTAAAACGAACTTGGCTATGATGCAACCTACTTTGCCGGGTTACAAGATTGAATGCGTAGGAGATGACATCGCATGGATGAAATTCGATAACAAAGGAAATTTACGTGCCATTAATCCGGAGAATGGATTTTTCGGAGTTGCTCCCGGTACGAGTTCGGCTACGAACCCCAATGCTATGAAAACTATCTTCAAAAATACTATCTTTACTAATGTAGCGTCTACTAGCGATGGAGGAGTATATTGGGAAGGAATGGAAAAAGAAGTTGCAGATAATATCAAGGTAACGATAGAACGATTACTGTCTATAAGCGAAACTAAATGTGTGTGTGTGTGTGTGTGTGTGCGCGCGCGCGCACACACACACACACACACACACACATTTTTAAAAGTATGATATGTAAATTATACACAATATTTTTAAAAGTATGTAAATTATATTATATGTAAATTATATTATATATGCGAGATTAGATGAGAAAAACTATTTGATCTTATATTTTTCTGGGAATCTTAGAAGCGGTGTTCTGAATGAGAATCTGTCTTTTAACCTATCTGAACTTATATTATTCATGCCAGCAGCCTTATCTTACCCAGTCACTATATAACATTCAAACTTTGTACTGTTGTCAAACGTCGCATCATTTCATTTATAATTGAAGGAGTCAAGCAGCATTTCTGCATCTTGAAATTCCTAGATCACTTTGCAGTTCTCGGATGATTAATCATTGTTTTCCATTAATAACTCATGGATTTTCTCAATCATTTTGAGTTGTTTATTTGTTGATGACCTGCCTGAATTCGATTCGATCTGAAATGCGACTTACGCGTTAGACAATAAAATTTAAAATTTGGCTGTTAGACAGCAATTGGAAGTTAATGTTACAATGCTTTGAAGTATTCTTTGATTGTTCAGTTAATAAAACTCTTTCTTCTACTTGATCAATCAAATGTTTTAAAGCATTTGTAATAAGACTTTGATTGCACCCTGGATAAGATAAGACAGCCGGCGTGAGTGATATAAATTCAAATAAGTTCAAGGTCCATTATCATTTAATGCTTTTGAAAACAGCCTGCATTCCAAGAAGAATAATAAGATTAAATATTTTTTTATTAAAACTCATGTATGCACAATATTTTTACCTTTTAGGTGGTCGATTGGAGAGGCAATGATTGGATTAGAAATTCTAAGATACCTGCTGCTCATCCAAATTCAAGATTCTGTACTCCAGCAAAGCAATGTCCCATTATTGATCCCTGTTGGGAAGATCCAGCTGGAGTCCCAATCGATGCTATATTATTTGGAGGACGTAGACCCGAGGGTGTACCACTAGTTTATCAAGCTCGAAACTGGCAACATGGCGTTTTCATCGGTGCTGCAATGAGATCTGAAGCTACAGCCGCTGCGGAACATAAGGTATATTAATGAACATTTGTTTTTGCTACATCTAATTATTTTGATCAAAAGGAACGAAAAAGCAATATAAATATCTCAATATAAATATAGATTCTATATTAACTTAAAATACATTTAGAAGAATTAGAGATTTAAAAAACAACTCTGTATGAGAAAGTTACAAACTAAAGCTACTGAATCCAATACATTTTGCAGGGTAAAGTAATTATGCATGATCCGTTTGCCATGAGACCCTTCTTTGGATATAATTTTGGACACTATCTTGCCCACTGGTTGAGTATGGCAGATGTGAAAAACGGCAAATTACCACCGATATTTCATGTAAACTGGTTCAGGAAAGATTCGAACGGGAAGTTTCTGTGGCCAGGATTTGGTGAAAATTCACGTGTCCTCGATTGGATTCTTCGAAGGATCGATGGAGAAGATATTGCTGAGGATTCGCCCATTGGCTTATTGCCAAAACCAGGATCTATAAATTTAGAAAATCTCACAGATAATGTAAACATAACGGAATTGTTTAGATTACCGAAAACTTTCTGGCAGAAAGAAGTTGAAGATTTGAGGGAATATTTTGATGCTCAAATAGGAAACGATTTACCTAAAGCTATTGCAAAGGAACTCAATCGCCTCTCTGATAACGTTAATAATCTTTAATTGCCTAATTATATAATTATATATACATAAATCTGTAATTATGATTTTCAAGTATTCATAACTTCCATATTAAATTATAATAACAGTGCAATTTTAATACAAGATTTTAATACAAGATTTGTATAACAAAATCAACTTAAATAGCAGTCTTGAAAATAGAAAAAATTTTGCTTGATATGTACATTACATTGTACATAAGATTAAACAAAATAATTTTAAGTAATTATATATTAAATAATTTTAAGTAATTACATATTAAATAATTACAAGTTAATTAATATATAATTATAATAATTAATTAATATATAATAATAATTTTAGAATGTTAAAAGAAAATTATGCCATCAAAACTTAAACTAATGACCATAAATGTCTTAAATAAAAAATTTCATTAAAATAAATATTAAAAATAAAGATAAAATAATAAAATTTTGCTATTTCAACTTGTATAACTAAATTTTATTTTGCAAAATAAAATTTTATATGTTTATAGCAAAATAAAATAGCAAAATAATCATTTTACTTAATTGTATGGATTTATTGATCACATTTTTGGATATTAGACTATTCTTCTTTATTTCAATAAAGAAGAATACTAAAATAATTATGGATGAAGAATGATTCTTAATTTATATGTTGACTGAAAAATATTTAGTGACAATAAGTATATAGTATTAGAAAGATGCTCCATACAGATAAAATACATTTTAATATATTTTTATTTAATTTATAACAATTTTTGGGACAACATTATATTGTAATATATAATTTATATTTTGACTTTGCTATTATATTATAATCAATTTAATGGAAGTTTGCAAAAAGTATACAGTAAAATGTAAAAATATTTTGTATGTGTATATATGTATGAGAGAGATGTGTATTTTTATAAAACAGAAATTAAAGCTTACTTTATTCTAACTATATCAAAAAATGTACCTTTTATCATCTTCAATCGAGTTTTCTGGAATATCCATCTTTGATTTTCTATCAGAAATTTTCGTCTTAAAAGTCGCAAATAATCAGAAAGAGAATCAATATAGATCAGATGATGAGTAGAGTAAGTATGGTTGTCATCATTTTTTATCATTCGATGATATTCCAGAAATTTCAAGCTGTGATTGATTCAGTTTTTTTTATCACAATATAAAAATATAATTGGAGGTAAAGAGAACTAAAAAACTAAATAATTACTTATAATGAAAACATAACATCAAAGCCAAAAGTATAATTTATGCCGATTTCTGCTATTGTAGATTTAATCTCAGTTCAATTTACCCTTCACTTTCTTGTAATTCTAAAAACTAGAAAAAGTAAATTGAATCGAAATTAATCTACATTCAATAGAAACAAGTACAATTCTTTCCCGCGGTTTCATCACAGAACATATACCTAGAAAAATTCATAGAAATATTTCTATTATGAAAAAACTGTTCAGATTTAGGTTGGCTGCCTTTTCGCGAAAAGATAGATAACCAAAATAAATTTTTCAAAATTCATTAGGACGAAAAAAGGAATTTAGAGTTTCAACGTTGGTAGTATGTTTATAATGACATGCGCAATGTTAGCGAATCTGGCGGCAACGTAGTTTTGATGTAAGGAACGTATTTTAATAGAATTTGTTATTTAATACAATTTAATTGTTTAAACTGCGACAGAAATTAATTTATATAAATATGGGTATAACCGGGCTACTACCATTTCTAGAAAAGTCTTCTAGAAAGACGAATATCAAAGAGTTTTCTGGTGGGACTGTTGCAATTGATTCTTATTGTTGGTTACACAAAGGTGCATTTTCCTGTGCTGAAAAATTAATGATGGGAGAAACGACAGATGCGTAAGCATTAAATATATTTATTATTCTCATTGATATTCAGTCTGTGATTTTGGCTGAATCTTTGCAATTCATCTTTTTTCCTTTTCTTTCTAGCAGGAAAGAAGAGGAAGAAAGATGAACATGTAAAAGTTCGGTCAAAAAGGACAAGTCTATTCTTTTTTACATTAATGGATATTTAATAATTTTTCTATTCATAGGTACGTTGTGTATTGTATGAAATATATAAAGATGCTTTTGAGATACAAGATAAAACCCATTCTGGTATTCGACGGTCAACGATTGCCTGCTAAAGAGCAGACAGAAATTAAGAGACGAAAGTATGTACAAAGAAACAAATTATTCAAATATTATGAAGTTAAAAGCTAAGCTTTATTCTAAAAATTGCTTTAAATTCAATGAAACTTAAGCTTGTAAATTCTGAATTGGATAAATAAATAACATGTACAACTGTATTGTTTTATAGAACCAGAGAACTAAATCGTCGTAAAGCAATCGAATTGATACAAATGGGTCAAGTTACAGAAGGAACAAATTTATTGAGACGAGCTGTAGATATCACTCACGCGATAGCATTAGAATTAATTAAACAATGTCAGAATGAGAACATTGATTGTATTATAGCTCCTTATGAAGCTGATGCACAATTGGCATATTTAAATATTAGTGGTATAGCTGATATTGTTATCACAGAGGATAGTGACTTAACGCTATTTGGATGTAAGAAAGTTAGTATATTGTATTCTTTTATATTTATAACTTAATTCTTTCTTTAAATTTTATTTTATGTTACTTCTTTAATATATAATATTTGTGTTTGTGTCGCCAAATGGAAAGCATCTAATTTTTTGCTATACATCAATTTTCTTAAGTCTTAAAAGTCAGATATCAGCTATTAGATAAACATTCCAAATATAATCTTCATTTATTAAAATGTTTTTTGTTCTTTTTTATTATAGATATTTTTTAAAATGGATCTTGTTGGAAATGGAATTTTGATCGCACAAGATCAATTACATTTGGCAATGAATGTAATACCTGAACAATTTGAAATGGATAAGTTCCGCCATATCTGTATTTTGTCTGGTTGTGACTATCTTCCTTCTCTTCCTGGTATTGGCTTGGGAAAAGCACGAAAATTTATTACGAAAAGTACAGACCAAAATATACATAGGGTTAGTTATGCCAAATTTAGCAGTAGACATTTCCATAGCTTAGCAATAAGAAAAACTTAACAAGAATTTTATAGATACAAAAAGAAATCTGATATATGAATGAGAAAGTTGTATGCCTGTCTTAAGTAATGATTCAATATTTTTTAAGGCATTGACACGTTTAGGTTCGGTTCTCAACATGAAATCGCTAGTCGTGTCACAGGAATACAGAGACGCATTTATATTAGCTGAAATAACGTTCAAACATCAATTAGTATTCTGTCCATTGCAAAGGAAGCAAGTACGATTGAATCCACCCCCAGCTAATATCACTGAAGATCAATTGCAATATGCTGGGAAAGAGTTAGATGAGGACCTTGCTTTACAACTAGCTCTTGGTAATTGCGACCCAGCTACTTTAAAAATAGTTCATGATTTTAATCCAGATAAAATCGTAAGTAGTTGAATTAACTGTTATAAAACTATATATTGGATAATCTTTAGAAATAATATAGTACTCTAGTAATAAAAATTAAAAAGAATCATTAAATTTAATTACACATTGTAGGAACGAAAAAGAAAGCGAGATATAGAACAAACAATGATTCAAACTAGTATTTGGTCAGGTAAATATAAATTGAAGACGAAATGTCAAAACTCTTCTCCTCTCTCTGTATTGAATTCGTCATTTATTAATGGAAAAGAGCTTAATAAAGAAAGAAAGTCTCTAATGAATGCATACGTCTCATTAAATTCGCACAATAGTTCGAACATTCAAAGCAATCCAGAGGATCGTGATTTACACAATACTGCCATTTTGGATATGTATAAATCAAGTCGAGATGCTAAATTAATCGATAGTACTAACAAAACGAAATGTCAAAATTCTTCTCCTCTCTCTGTATTGAATTCGTCATATCTTAATGGAAAAGAGCTTGGTAAAGAAAGAAAATCTCTAAAGGATGCATATGTCTCATTAAATTCGCATAATAGTTCGAACATTCAAAGCAATCCAGAGGATCATGATTTACACAATACTACCATTTTGGATATGTATAAATCAAGTCGAGATGCTAAGCTAATCGACAATTCTAACAAAGCATCAGAAGATTATTTAAATTTAACAAATAACACATCACCAGATTTACTCAAACAAAAAAATCCATTTATCAAACGAGTGTCTGATCTCACAACTTCACCAAGTATTTTATCCAACGGGAATTATCGAAAAAGAGGAAGAAATTTAATGCGTGTAAGACGAACTCTCATAGATGAAAATACTATAATAGAAAGTAAATATTTCTCAAAATCAGATAATAAAGAGTGCAACGTACTTGAGTCAGAGAATAAAGACATTGAAACCAGTTGGATAAGTACGAAGCATAATACAACTTTAGATACGAATGTACCTGATGTAACTCGAAAACAACTAGAAAAAAAATTATCTATAACAGATACTGAACAAAATACAAATTCATTGGAAAATATTAATGATCCATTTTTATCAAATCAAAACGATTGTTCAACTATTTATAGAAATGTTTCTAAAAAATCAAATCCTAATATAGATAGGATAGATGATGTACCATCAACAGATATAACAACTGATAAAAATTATATAACAAATGATTATTTAATATTGTCAAATTCTAGTATGGACATTATTGATATAAACAATTACGAAAATACGAATAATTCGCAAAATGATTCACTCGAATGGATAAATACAAAAAATGTTCAAAGTTTCCCCCATAAAAGAAATACATTGAAGAAACGAAATTCATCGAATCTGGTAAATACGCAGATATATATATATATATATATCTGCGTATTTACCAGATTCGATGAATTTCGTTTCTTCAATGTATTTCTTTTATGGGGGAAACTTTGAACATTTTTTGTATTTATCCATTCGAGTGAATCATTTTGCGAATTATTCGTATTTTCGTAATTGTTTATATCAATAATGTCCATACTAGAATTTGACAATATTAAATAATCATTTGTTATATAATTTTTATCAGTTGTTATATCTGTTGATGGTACATCATCTATCCTATCTATATTAGGATTTGATTTTTTAGAAACATTTCTATAAATAGTTGAACAATCGTTTTGATTTGATAAAAATGGATCATTAATATTTTCCAATGAATTTGTATTTTGTTCAGTATCTGTTATAGATAATTTTTTTTCTAGTTGTTTTCGAGTTACATCAGGTACATTCGTATCTAAAGTTGTATTATGCTTCGTACTTATCCAACTGGTTTCAATGTCTTTATTCTCTGACTCAAGTACGTTGCACTCTTTATTATCTGATTTTGAGAAATATTTACTTTCTATTATAGTATTTTCATCTATGAGAGTTCGTCTTACACGCATTAAATTTCTTCCTCTTTTTCGATAATTCCCGTTGGATAAAATACTTGGTGAAGTTGTGAGATCAGACACTCGTTTGATAAATGGATTTTTTTGTTTGAGTAAATCTGGTGATGTGTTATTTGTTAAATTTAAATAATCTTCTGATGCTTTGTTAGAATTGTCGATTAGCTTAGCATCTCGACTTGATTTATACATATCCAAAATGGTAGTATTGTGTAAATCATGATCCTCTGGATTGCTTTGAATGTTCGAACTATTATGCGAATTTAATGAGACATATGCATCCTTTAGAGATTTTCTTTCTTTACCAAGCTCTTTTCCATTAAGATATGACGAATTCAATACAGAGAGAGGAGAAGAATTTTGACATTTCGTTTTGTTAGTACTATCGATTAATTTAGCATCTCGACTTGATTTATACATATCCAAAATGGCAGTATTGTGTAAATCACGATCCTCTGGATTGCTTTGAATGTTCGAACTATTGTGCGAATTTAATGAGACGTATGCATTCATTAGAGACTTTCTTTCTTTATTAAGCTCTTTTCCATTAATAAATGACGAATTCAATACAGAGAGAGGAGAAGAGTTTTGACATTTCGTCTTCAATTTATATTTACCTGACCAAATACTAGTTTGAATCATTGTTTGTTCTATATCTCGCTTTCTTTTTCGTTCCTACAATGTGTAATTAAATTTAATGATTCTTTTTAATTTTTATTACTAGAGTACTATATTATTTCTAAAGATTATCCAATATATAGTTTTATAACAGTTAATTCAACTACTTACGATTTTATCTGGATTAAAATCATGAACTATTTTTAAAGTAGCTGGGTCGCAATTACCAAGAGCTAGTTGTAAAGCAAGGTCCTCATCTAACTCTTTCCCAGCATATTGCAATTGATCTTCAGTGATATTAGCTGGGGGTGGATTCAATCGTACTTGCTTCCTTTGCAATGGACAGAATACTAATTGATGTTTGAACGTTATTTCAGCTAATATAAATGCGTCTCTGTATTCCTGTGACACGACTAGCGATTTCATGTTGAGAACCGAACCTAAACGTGTCAATGCCTTAAAAAATATTGAATCATTACTTAAGACAGGCATACAACTTTCTCATTCATATATCAGATTTCTTTTTGTATCTATAAAATTCTTGTTAAGTTTTTCTTATTGCTAAGCTATGGAAATGTCTACTGCTAAATTTGGCATAACTAACCCTATGTATATTTTGGTCTGTACTTTTCGTAATAAATTTTCGTGCTTTTCCCAAGCCAATACCAGGAAGAGAAGGAAGATAGTCACAACCAGACAAAATACAGATATGGCGGAACTTATCCATTTCAAATTGTTCAGGTATTACATTCATTGCCAAATGTAATTGATCTTGTGCGATCAAAATTCCATTTCCAACAAGATCCATTTTAAAAAATATCTATAATAAAAAAGAACAAAAAACATTTTAATAAATGAAGATTATATTTGGAATGTTTATCTAATAGCTGATATCTGACTTTTAAGACTTAAGAAAATTGATGTATAGCAAAAAATTAGATGCTTTCCATTTGGCGACACAAACACAAATATTATATATTAAAGAAGTAACATAAAATAAAATTTAAAGAAAGAATTAAGTTATAAATATAAAAGAATACAATATACTAACTTTCTTACATCCAAATAGCGTTAAGTCACTATCCTCTGTGATAACAATATCAGCTATACCACTAATATTTAAATATGCCAATTGTGCATCAGCTTCATAAGGAGCTATAATACAATCAATGTTCTCATTCTGACATTGTTTAATTAATTCTAATGCTATCGCGTGAGTGATATCTACAGCTCGTCTCAATAAATTTGTTCCTTCTGTAACTTGACCCATTTGTATCAATTCGATTGCTTTACGACGATTTAGTTCTCTGGTTCTATAAAACAATACAGTTGTACATGTTATTTATTTATCCAATTCAGAATTTACAAGCTTAAGTTTCATTGAATTTAAAGCAATTTTTAGAATAAAGCTTAGCTTTTAACTTCATAATATTTGAATAATTTGTTTCTTTGTACATACTTTCGTCTCTTAATTTCTGTCTGCTCTTTAGCAGGCAATCGTTGACCGTCGAATACCAGAATGGGTTTTATCTTGTATCTCAAAAGCATCTTTATATATTTCATACAATACACAACGTACCTATGAATAGAAAAATTATTAAATATCCATTAATGTAAAAAAGAATAGACTTGTCCTTTTTGACCGAACTTTTACATGTTCATCTTTCTTCCTCTTCTTTCCTGCTAGAAAGAAAAGGAAAAAAGATGAATTGCAAAGATTCAGCCAAAATCACAGACTGAATATCAATGAGAATAATAAATATATTTAATGCTTACGCATCTGTCGTTTCTCCCATCATTAATTTTTCAGCACAGGAAAATGCACCTTTGTGTAACCAACAATAAGAATCAATTGCAACAGTCCCACCAGAAAACTCTTTGATATTCGTCTTTCTAGAAGACTTTTCTAGAAATGGTAGTAGCCCGGTTATACCCATATTTATATAAATTAATTTCTGTCGCAGTTTAAACAATTAAATTGTATTAAATAACAAATTCTATTAAAATACGTTCCTTACATCAAAACTACGTTGCCGCCAGATTCGCTAACATTGCGCATGTCATTATAAACATACTACCAACGTTGAAACTCTAAATTCCTTTTTTCGTCCTAATGAATTTTGAAAAATTTATTTTGGTTATCTATCTTTTCGCGAAAAGGCAGCCAACCTAAATCTGAACAGTTTTTTCATAATAGAAATATTTCTATGAATTTTTCTAGGTATATGTTCTGTGATGAAACCGCGGGAAAGAATTGTACTTGTTTCTATTGAATGTAGATTAATTTCGATTCAATTTACTTTTTCTAGTTTTTAGAATTACAAGAAAGTGAAGGGTAAATTGAACTGAGATTAAATCTACAATAGCAGAAATCGGCATAAATTATACTTTTGGCTTTGATGTTATGTTTTCATTATAAGTAATTATTTAGTTTTTTAGTTCTCTTTACCTCCAATTATATTTTTATATTGTGATAAAAAAAACTGAATCAATCACAGCTTGAAATTTCTGGAATATCATCGAATGATAAAAAATGATGACAACCATACTTACTCTACTCATCATCTGATCTATATTGATTCTCTTTCTGATTATTTGCGACTTTTAAGACGAAAATTTCTGATAGAAAATCAAAGATGGATATTCCAGAAAACTCGATTGAAGATGATAAAAGGTACATTTTTTGATATAGTTAGAATAAAGTAAGCTTTAATTTCTGTTTTATAAAAATACACATCTCTCTCATACATATATACACATACAAAATATTTTTACATTTTACTGTATACTTTTTGCAAACTTCCATTAAATTGATTATAATATAATAGCAAAGTCAAAATATAAATTATATATTACAATATAATGTTGTCCCAAAAATTGTTATAAATTAAATAAAAATATATTAAAATGTATTTTATCTGTATGGAGCATCTTTCTAATACTATATACTTATTGTCACTAAATATTTTTCAGTCAACATATAAATTAAGAATCATTCTTCATCCATAATTATTTTAGTATTCTTCTTTATTGAAATAAAGAAGAATAGTCTAATATCCAAAAATGTGATCAATAAATCCATACAATTAAGTAAAATGATTATTTTGCTATTTTATTTTGCTATAAACATATAAAATTTTATTTTGCAAAATAAAATTTAGTTATACAAGTTGAAATAGCAAAATTTTATTATTTTATCTTTATTTTTAATATTTATTTTAATGAAATTTTTTATTTAAGACATTTATGGTCATTAGTTTAAGTTTTGATGGCATAATTTTCTTTTAACATTCTAAAATTATTATTATATATTAATTAATTATTATAATTATATATTAATTAACTTGTAATTATTTAATATGTAATTACTTAAAATTATTTAATATATAATTACTTAAAATTATTTTGTTTAATCTTATGTACAATGTAATGTACATATCAAGCAAAATTTTTTCTATTTTCAAGACTGCTATTTAAGTTGATTTTGTTATACAAATCTTGTATTAAAATCTTGTATTAAAATTGCACTGTTATTATAATTTAATATGGAAGTTATGAATACTTGAAAATCATAATTACAGATTTATGTATATATAATTATATAATTAGGCAATTAAAGATTATTAACGTTATCAGAGAGGCGATTGAGTTCCTTTGCAATAGCTTTAGGTAAATCGTTTCCTATTTGAGCATCAAAATATTCCCTCAAATCTTCAACTTCTTTCTGCCAGAAAGTTTTCGGTAATCTAAACAATTCCGTTATGTTTACATTATCTGTGAGATTTTCTAAATTTATAGATCCTGGTTTTGGCAATAAGCCAATGGGCGAATCCTCAGCAATATCTTCTCCATCGATCCTTCGAAGAATCCAATCGAGGACACGTGAATTTTCACCAAATCCTGGCCACAGAAACTTCCCGTTCGAATCTTTCCTGAACCAGTTTACATGAAATATCGGTGGTAATTTGCCGTTTTTCACATCTGCCATACTCAACCAGTGGGCAAGATAGTGTCCAAAATTATATCCAAAGAAGGGTCTCATGGCAAACGGATCATGCATAATTACTTTACCCTGCAAAATGTATTGGATTCAGTAGCTTTAGTTTGTAACTTTCTCATACAGAGTTGTTTTTTAAATCTCTAATTCTTCTAAATGTATTTTAAGTTAATATAGAATCTATATTTATATTGAGATATTTATATTGCTTTTTCGTTCCTTTTGATCAAAATAATTAGATGTAGCAAAAACAAATGTTCATTAATATACCTTATGTTCCGCAGCGGCTGTAGCTTCAGATCTCATTGCAGCACCGATGAAAACGCCATGTTGCCAGTTTCGAGCTTGATAAACTAGTGGTACACCCTCGGGTCTACGTCCTCCAAATAATATAGCATCGATTGGGACTCCAGCTGGATCTTCCCAACAGGGATCAATAATGGGACATTGCTTTGCTGGAGTACAGAATCTTGAATTTGGATGAGCAGCAGGTATCTTAGAATTTCTAATCCAATCATTGCCTCTCCAATCGACCACCTAAAAGGTAAAAATATTGTGCATACATGAGTTTTAATAAAAAAATATTTAATCTTATTATTCTTCTTGGAATGCAGGCTGTTTTCAAAAGCATTAAATGATAATGGACCTTGAACTTATTTGAATTTATATCACTCACGCCGGCTGTCTTATCTTATCCAGGGTGCAATCAAAGTCTTATTACAAATGCTTTAAAACATTTGATTGATCAAGTAGAAGAAAGAGTTTTATTAACTGAACAATCAAAGAATACTTCAAAGCATTGTAACATTAACTTCCAATTGCTGTCTAACAGCCAAATTTTAAATTTTATTGTCTAACGCGTAAGTCGCATTTCAGATCGAATCGAATTCAGGCAGGTCATCAACAAATAAACAACTCAAAATGATTGAGAAAATCCATGAGTTATTAATGGAAAACAATGATTAATCATCCGAGAACTGCAAAGTGATCTAGGAATTTCAAGATGCAGAAATGCTGCTTGACTCCTTCAATTATAAATGAAATGATGCGACGTTTGACAACAGTACAAAGTTTGAATGTTATATAGTGACTGGGTAAGATAAGGCTGCTGGCATGAATAATATAAGTTCAGATAGGTTAAAAGACAGATTCTCATTCAGAACACCGCTTCTAAGATTCCCAGAAAAATATAAGATCAAATAGTTTTTCTCATCTAATCTCGCATATATAATATAATTTACATATAATATAATTTACATACTTTTAAAAATATTGTGTATAATTTACATATCATACTTTTAAAAATGTGTGTGTGTGTGTGTGTGTGTGTGCGCGCGCGCGCACACACACACACACACACACACATTTAGTTTCGCTTATAGACAGTAATCGTTCTATCGTTACCTTGATATTATCTGCAACTTCTTTTTCCATTCCTTCCCAATATACTCCTCCATCGCTAGTAGACGCTACATTAGTAAAGATAGTATTTTTGAAGATAGTTTTCATAGCATTGGGGTTCGTAGCCGAACTCGTACCGGGAGCAACTCCGAAAAATCCATTCTCCGGATTAATGGCACGTAAATTTCCTTTGTTATCGAATTTCATCCATGCGATGTCATCTCCTACGCATTCAATCTTGTAACCCGGCAAAGTAGGTTGCATCATAGCCAAGTTCGTTTTACCACAAGCGCTTGGAAAAGCGGCGGCGATATATCGTTTTTTGCCCTTAGGATTTGTGATACCTAGTATCTGAAGTAGAGAATAAACTTCACTTTATTATTGCTTTTATTTTAAAATTAAAATCGCATATTCTAGCATATATTTATAGAAGCAATTTTTAATGCTAATCTTGCCCTGAATTGCTAGCTCATATTGCTACGTTGGATTAGAAAGTCACGCAAGAAGTCATATGAATTGAATCAAATAATTAATAAAATAATAATAAAGCTATTTCTCATCATTAATAAAGAAAGAGAAGAAGAATAAATTATAATGAAAGAACAGAAAAAAGTAGAAAACATACGAGCATATGTTCAGCAAGCCATCCTTCTTTCCTGGCTATCGTCGAGCCAATTCGAAGCGCAAAGCACTTTTTTCCTAATAGAGAATTTCCACCGTAACCACTTCCATAAGATACAATCTCATTTTTCGCGGGCTTGTGAAGAATAATCGTCCTTTCAGGATCGCACGGCCATGAATGACTTACACTGACTTTTGAATTATGCTTTGGAACACCCACCGAGTGTAAACATTTAACAAAATCATCATTTCCCAAAGCTTCGAGTACCTTTTCTCCCATTCTAGTCATTATTCTCATTGAACAGACTACGTAAGCCGAATCGGTAATTTCTATACCAATTTTAGAGAGTGGGGAGTTTACGGGTCCCATACTGAAAGGAATTACGTACATGGTGCGTCCTATGTCACAAAAAATCTAGTTATCGTTGCATTCATATAACAATAAATTTTTAATTATTTATACAAGTATATTTATGATTTAGTATTTGTTCACATATATAGTTTATACATATAATATTTGGAAGTCATAAATATTCAAAATTTCTGCTGACCTTTCATACAATCCGGAAAACGTTCCAAAATAGCTTTTTCCATATCATTAGGAGAGATCCAATTTCCAAGCTCTCCAGTTACATCTTTACGTGGTGTAGGAATAGTATCCCTTTCCAAATCTGTACTAATGAACGTACGTTTCTCGACGCGTGCTACATCCGCAGGATTAGTCTTTGCCAACCAGCTGTTACATAAAATGCATTTATGAAAAAAATAATTTAAGCATAATAAATTGACTTTTAATACCGAGATATATTGAAATATACAATTAATATTTAATTCGCTCTGAGTATTACGAATTATTTTTATTAAATTCTTATAAATTGAAAAAAGAAATTATTTTTTGTTAAACAATGTAAATAATGAAATAAGATTTAATTAGAATAGATGTTTTCTGTTTATAGATCAGGAAGAACCTGGAACCACTCACCAATTTTCATATTTCGGCAAACTTTCGATAGTCCCATTTTTCTGGAGAATTTTTAACATTTGCATATATTCGATATCTGTACCATTACATATGTAAATGTCTTTAGGATTACATAGCAAAGCGCATTCCTCGATGTAATAACGAAGTTGGGATGAGATCTCTATCATACATGCGTTTAAGAGCGGTATTTTACCTATATAATCAAATCCATTTTTTAATAATGGATCTTTTGCTGTGTAAGTTACGATAAATCTCGAGATTCTAAAAAGATATAATTGGAACATGTTAAACAAAGATAATATTATAAATAAAATTGTGTTAATTTTTACTGTTGTAAAATTATATCAAATATATATATATATTTTTTTACAAACAAATTATTTAATAAGTTTATTCTTTTCCGGAAAAAATTTGAATGATACTATTGTAATAGTAATTTATTTTTAAGCTTTTTTAAGTTATAATAGCTTTTTAAGTTATAATTTTAAAGATTTTGTTCTTGTATGAATATATGCAGCGATTTCTTATTCAGATTTTCTATAAAATTCTATAATCGTAAAGTTAAACTTAAAGAATGAATTTCCTTTTCTGTATTTATAGATTTGAATTTTAATTTTTAAATTAAAAATATTAATTTAATGATTTTAGAATACATTAGTTACATGATGTCTAATATAACAGAGCGAGCATTAAATGGAAAATTAATTAATGAAGAATGAGTGTGCATTCATCTCGTTTC
>Ga0157363_1001917_pt1 | contig 17860 bp, 3 predicted proteins | sample AttsexASBM1_FD_111477 | JGI IMG/M metagenome (GOLD analysis project Ga0157363, IMG submission 111477) | Fungus gardens microbial communities from leaf cutter ant in Ribeirão Preto, State of São Paulo, Brazil - Atta sexdens ASBM1 | ecosystem: Host-associated > Fungi > Mycelium > Unclassified ... | reverse complement strand
GCATCAGGAGTTCAACATCAACATATTTTTATCATGTTCTAAAATTTTTCTCATAATATGATTAATTAATTAGGTCTTTAAGAAAAGGTTAAATGATCAGTTTTTTTCAGGTGTAGCCAAATTGATATCAAAAATTCTCCCTTTAAAGTTAAGAGTGAGGTTTATATGTAAAAAGAATAAGTAGAAAAAGTCAAATTAAAAATAAATTATATTTAAGGAATAATGGACATAAAAATAAAATTTAATAAATAAATAAGTATTTAAAAAATAGTGGTTTTTAATTAAAATTTAAAGTAGTTAAAGATGAGCAAGAATGGTATAAAAAGGTTCATCAAAGTATGAGGTAATTAAGTATCTTATCATTTCGTAATAAGTTTATACTTCCCTATACATTTGTATCTAACAAATCTTAGCTATAAGGTAAATTATCAAGTGAGGTGTGAAAATAGATTTCTCTAAAAAGAGTAGTGGAATAAATAAGAATTATAAGACATAGGTAGTAAGTAAACTGTGTTGGTGGTGGTTGATTAAATCAATATATTTATATCTGAGCTGCTTCTTATCATCTTCCAAAAATAATAATTTCTTAAAATAGATAATAGGAAAGAAAAATAGAGTGTTAAGAATATTTTAAATTAACCTTTTACATTTTTTTTTATAAAAAGATATAAAAATTTTGATAGCACAATGTTAACGCACCCTTTTTTCTATTCTTCAAATTTGATCTCAATTATTATCACGGAAAAGATAAGAATGAGGATAAAGTCAATAGGAAGATGGAGTTAACCTCTTTAATCTCAATATTCTGATAATTAAGCAAGATCGTCCAGGGATATCTTAAAAATAAGTAAAGAAAATGGATTTATCAAACATCTCAAAGTTAAGTTTAACCTATAGGTAGTAAGTAAAGTGTGTTACTGGTGGTTGATAAAATCATGTCTATCTTAAATTATAATTTTATTAGGATGGGAAGATAACGTGTATAAATTTTATAATATTAATAGATTTTTAATTAAGATATAACATAGTAAACAAAGTGTGTTTAAAGAAGGAATAGAATGGTATAAAAGGAAAAATGATGGTTAATCTAAACTTAAACTAAAAGTTAGCAACTATGAGGTAATTATGTATCATCTCATTTCGTAAGATGTTTATACATCCCTATACAATTTAAGAAATGTATCTTAGGGAGTAAAATAATAAAAAAAAAACAAAAAAAATATAAACTCTAAAAAAAGATAATAGTAGTGGAATAAATAAGAATTTAAAAAAGGAAATTAAATCAATTAAATAAAGATATTTTACATAATCTAAATAATTTGCATAGGCGAATATTATGCTTTGTATTGACCAATTAATAACCCGCAACAGATTATAACCCTCCCCTCCCCTATCGAGGATACGTCTCTTTACCAAAATGTATGAGTTTTATTTCTTTTTAAGAATTTTAAGGTTTTCTTATATATATTAACCCGGGGATTCCCTTAACGAGATTAGTTACTAGACCGATTTTATAGAGTTCTATTACAATTTTAAATGTGGCAGTTCTTAAATCCAGTTCTGAGTAAATCGATAGTTTATTGGGCAACAAGGATTTCTGATTTTCCTTTATTGTTTCAGGGTTCTTTACTTTTCGTCACGTGACAAGATTTATGAAGCACTTTAAACTTTCCCTGATGGTTAAGTAGTGGAGGTAATTAAGTAAGTTTAGCTACGTTGATTTTCGTATTATTTTATCTATTTGGGAATATCTAATTCAGTTCGATCCTCTACTGTCTAAAACGTTTATCGTTTTGTTTTGAGTCATTTTAGGTTTAATAATTGAAGTTTCTACTGTGTTATTTTCTAGTTGTTCCTCCATGAAGGGTATTATAAGTCAGTAGGTTGTCTCAATCAATTATAAATTTATTACAAGTTGGGCATCGGTTACCTTGTTTTAACAGTAAATTAGTTTGACTGTCTCCTCTTAATTTGGCAATAAGTAGGGCTCTTTTTACATATTCCTTTGGATTTAGGTACATGGAGATAAGAGTTAGAGGTTTAGTGGGAATTAATTCTGTTCAAATACTACCCATGTTTAACTATGTCAAGTTGATAATATTAATCGAAGTTTTCTTATATTTTCTTTTCCATGGTTTTGGTTAATTATAGTTGGAATGTCTAGTCACAATCTATAGTTCCAGTTTTAGCATGGTAGAAGGATCTAGAGTGGGTTTATTATCCTCCATTGTTAAATGATCGGTGAAGAGGTCATGAAAGGTATGTTGATGTTTGTTCATTATGAAGTTTCTGATTCTTCTTCATACATATACCTCCACTGCCCTTCTTAGTTGCATTTGGTGAGAGGCAGGTGATAAGTAATTGGTTCAACCTCTGATAAGATAGTTGATTTCGGAGAATATTTGATTTAGTTCCTTGTAAATATTTAGGATGGTGGTCATGGGTTTTATGTTTTTCCTTAAAAATTTGCGGTAGATGCGTGAGATGGGTAGGTATAGGATCCCATTCACTCTATTAGTTTACCGGGGGTTGTATTTATAAGTCACTTTGCTTTCTTAGGGAATATTCTGTGGTGTGTTCAACCAAGGAAATCCAGTTTATGACCCATTTTTCATGGAGTAATTTGTGAATTTTCTTCGGATACTCCTCTAACTTTTAGAAAGTCGGATAGGGGTCGTTTAAATCTTTAGCCCTGCTCTCGGATTTTAGTCCTACCAGAAAATCGACGGCATATCTTACGAATCAAGTGGTGTTGTATCATTCTATTCTAGTCTTATTGATATATTGTGTGTCTGTTAAGATCTCGGCGTTTTCTTCTTCCTCTTTTTTTCTTCAACATTGTGAATCTGTCAGTACTGTATAAGTTGTGTATTTTTGCAAGGTTTACAGGTGAGGATTTAATCTGATGTTGAACCCCATCTAAAATTCAATTCATCAATAAAGCCCTCCTTGCGGGATACCATTGTTGTTTTCACCTTTTCCTAATTTTAATTTGTATTTCTTTTGGGTATTAATTATATATTCTCCGAAAGTCTTGGCATAGATGTTACTTTTAACAAGTCTTTTAAGGAGGTATTCGTATCGTGTGGGCATCGGTGTGTTTTCGATTAGTCATTTGTGAGTTATGTTGTCGAAACAACCTTTGATATCTGCGTCTATGATGTATTGAGTGTCATAGATTATTTTTCTTTAAGGTTTATTGGGTTTTTCATACACTCATCTAGGCATGTGGATCTTTTTTTCTTAGGACAAGATTATCACCATATCCTGGAATACTCACGAGTATATTATTTGTGGGGGGGTCATTATGATCCAAAGGGATGAATTTGTCCGGTAAGGTGTCCCGAATTATAGATCTTGCTTTCATTTCTAGGTATGGTCTATCTCTTTTTGATACCTCTCTTTTTTATCTATTGTACTGTAATCGGTTATTAATGTAAGCGGGTTACAATTTCTACCTGGTCTAAAACCGCCTCACCAAGACGTTCCAGGTATGGATCTATAACTAGTTTAAGTAACATTTGGAATGGTCTATCATGTATAGAGGGGATACCCAGGGCCAATGGGTTTTGGAATTAACAGTCTTAGTACGCCTTTTGGTTTGTAATAGCTTAATCCTGACTCTCGAATATATTTTAGTAATCCAAATTTAAGTGTATTGTTATTGGATATTGCAGTTTCGTATTTCTGATTTGCATACTTAACTGGATCCGTATTAATCAAGTTTAACTTTTCTTTTACTTCTGTTAGGCCTTCTGGGGTTTTAATATGTCTTCTTAATTTTTATCCCTCGCTTACTAAAAGTAGACTTTTTTCTGGTTATACTTTGCTCTGTTTTGCCAGAGGCAAGTGATACTAACTCTCCAAGATTTTTATATTATTCGGATAAATACGTTTTCGCACCGTCTTTTATGACACCTATACCTTTTAACCTTGTTCCGTCCATTCTTGGAGTTATAACTCCGTTGCTTTTCTGTGTAAGTTCTACTGCTCAATTTTTGTAAATTAGATTTTCCATATTGTTTCTCGCTTCTCCTAAAATTTATGGTCATACTTCTTGGTTATTTACTCTGTCTAAATATACGTTAGGAAAATTATTACGCAATTTGTAAGGTATAGGTTCATTGGAAGTGATTGTTATCTGTTCTAGATCTTTTATTTAAAATTCTATCCTGTTAATATTCTTTTCCAATGTAGTTGTTACCTTATCTTGCTTATTTATGGTGATAATGTCAAGATGGATTTCCAAGATATTGAGTTTAACGTTTAAATATCTGGTAAAGACTTTATAACTCTTTAATGAAATTAAGAATATAGTTAGATTGATATACATTTGTATACCTTTCTTTATACCAGATGCCTTGCTATTTTGTTAATCTAAGAATCATACAGTATTAGAATCTTGTTTGTAACTCTCTATATTCTTTCTAAGTACGGGAGTAATTATGTCTTCTAAATCTCTTTTCTTATCTTCCAGATATTTTATACCATCTGGTCAGGTAGAATAAGATCGTCTCTGAATTATGAATTGAACCTCCCCCGGTTAGAAAATTTGGTATACTGCTTATACTTAATATAGTTTCATGACTAAATTTAGGTTTCACACCATCTAAATTATGGATAGTACTACTGTTTGTACCATCGCGAATATTATTACCCTCGAGGATAGTAACATCCAAACCCTACTTAAAGGATTTAGAAAATGGTCCCTTATTCTTCTTGACCACTTATCAATATTTAAATATTGGGTGCTATTTAGTAGCGATATTAATCATCTGTTTATTCCTTCGTCCCTTTTAATCTCAGTTAACCTCTTGTTATTGATGCAGAACCTTATTTATAACCCCCTTTTAATCTTGGACTATCACTCCATTGTGTAGGTATAGAGAGTAAACAGAGTAAAAGTTAATAATAATGTAAGTTAGGGATTTCCTACTCTACCTAAGTATATCTCAATAAAGACAAAAAAGGCAGACAAGATAATGGAAACCCGCACACATAATCCATGTATGGAGCAATATACGGCTAAAAGAGAAGATGGAAATATAATTTAAATAAAGTGTTAACATTACAGAGTCACATGGACAGGATATCCATTTTGGGAGAGTATAATATTATCGATTAAAACAAAATGTTCACCTTTGAAGTGTACCCAATTAGATATCAATTATTATCCGGAAAAATTAACAGTGAGGGTTAAACTCAATAAGTATAAAGAATAAGTTGCAAATATCATATTTGTATAAAATACAGTATAGGAATAAAAGGAAAATTTGATTAAATCATGTTTCTCTAAAACAGTTTTTGTGTAGTGGGATCATATCCAAAATTAAAATTTAATTAAGATGTATGTTAGTAAAATAGTGGATTTTTTTTGTTTAATTTAAAGTAGTTAAACAATCAAAAGATTGGTATGAAAAGGATGAAGAAAATAATATAAATATTAAATTATAAGTTACCAACTATGAGGTAAATATGTAACATATAATTTCGTAAGATTTTTAAGTATAATTATCAACAATTTAAAATGTTTTTATAAACTCTTAATAATTCAATATATTTGAGGATCATCATCCCCAAGATAATTTTTAATAATAATAAATTAATTAAAAAGATAATACGAAAGAGAAATAGGGTGTTAATAATAAATTAAATTCTTTCTAAAAAGATATCCCAAATTTTGACAGCACAATGTTAACGATTAAAACAAAATGTTCACCTTTTTACTATACCCCAAATTGATATCAATTATTATCCCGCAAAAAATATAAAGATTGACCTTTAAAATCAATAGGTAGATGGTGATATGGTATAACATAGCAAGTAATAAGTTAATTCACAAGATCATCAAGGGAGGTGTGAAAATGAAATTATGTAAAGAAAAATTTGTTGATCATACCATCTCATTCTTAAATTTAAGTTTTACCTAGTAAGTAAACTGTGTTGGTTGATTAAATCATGTTTCTCTTAAAAAGTTTTTGTTCGGAGTGGGAACATGTCCATAATAATTAAGATGTAAGTTAGTAAAAAATAGTCGGTTTTAAGATTTAAATTAAACTAGTTAAAGATGAAAAATAATGGAATGGCATAAGTAAGAAGAAGCAAATAAAATTATATTTTAACATTTTAAAAAATAGCATTCTAAATTAAGGGTTAGATTAGAGTTAACTAGACTAACAAAAGTAACATAATATTAATACTAAATAATAATAGCAATTTATTTGAGTTTTTATTTTAAGTACTAAGTTAAAGCTAAAAAGGATTAGCTACGAAAACAACACGACTTATGGACTTACGAAAACAACACGACTTAAGGATTTCTATAGATAGTTATTTGTGTATTACCTCTTTTCTGTTAAAATTTTGGATAATAAGTCTTAGTATTGTTATAACTCCTATCACGACCTTCGGGGTTTATTATTATAATTTATAATTTGTCTGATATGATGAGTTCTAGTTCTGTTAAGAGATTGATTATGAAAACTTCTGCTCGTCTATGGCGATATAAATTAGGAAATGCTATTACCCTAGAGGGTGTCCTGAGGAGTTATTAAAATAGAATGATTAATTATAGTATTAGAAATATGAGGACTTTCCATGATTAGTTAAAATAAAAAGTTAAAGGAAAATTTGAAGTTGCAGAAAAATTTGAAGTTGCATAAATATTTTTTTAAGTTGTAATTCATTCCTAAGTCGTCTTAATAAATATTTTTTTTAAGTTGTAATTTATTTTGTCTATTTGTCTTGTCTATTTTTATTTGTCTTTCGATTCTTTACTATTTTAAATTATTTGCCCTTAAGTAAAAGAGCATAACTATTAATTTCACTTATGAATTTTATCTAGGAAGCATATTTTTTTAATTATTGCATACTTATGCTTAAAATTTAAGGTACAAAGATAAACTAAAAATAAACTAAAAAAGATACAAAGATAAAATATTATAGGAAATTAACTATAAGATAGTCTAAGTTATCTTAATTTATAAATTATTTAGATATATATATAAGTGATTATTTATGGGACAAGAAATTATATATATAGGTGATTTATTTAGGGGACGATTCGATTATTATTAAATAACTATTCAAGATAATAAATATTATGAAATTCATAAAAGGTACTATTAGTCGATTAAACATGTCGCTAGCTTTAAATTTGTAAAAGATTATTCATCTTATTAGTATCAAAGAGTTAAAGGGATCTACTTGAAAAGGCATAAATTTTATCTGTATATCTGACAAATTATAAGAAGTTTTTAAGAAGCAATCTAAAGACCAGTTAAATATTTAAATAACCACAGTTACCATTCGGTCATCTCCCTTATTTTTCTTTAAAAGTCAATGACAAAATGCTCTAAGTAAAAAGTATTTAATTAGACTTATAGCCAGATTAAAAATAAAATTTTATTAAGATAAGCTTAGAGTTAAACTATTTTTGGTATTGGTACGAAAAATTTATTATTTTCCTAACAAAAGCAACTAGGACTATATAAGAGCATATTAAGCCTAATAAATTTAAATAAATTTTATGATAAAAGTCTAAAGATTTATATACTAAGCAAATATATTTTATATTTTATATTTTACTTTTCCCTTTTTTAAAAACTAAAAACAAAGAGTAGAGTTAATAATTTATTATGAAATCTTAAGGGTTTAAATACTAGAATTAATAAATTTAATTAAAGGTTAAGTTTTTTTAATTAAGTATTTTTTTTTATTTTTTTTTTTTGCTTAGATTTAGCAATAATTTAAAATTAGGTGTTATATATTGCAATAAATACTTGCGGTTTAAATCAATATTTGATTTGGCGATTTTACAAGATATTAGATAGAGTAGAAGGTAGTATTGGACCGTGCGGTAATTTATTTCAAATAGGTGTTAACATAAAGATTTTTAGTTAGGCAAAGGAATAAATCTAAAAATAGATTACATTAAGGCCATTACCCAATGGTGCATATAAAGTATAAGATTAATAGATGTGGTTTAATTTAACTCTTAAATTTTAATCATAAACTATACTATATAAATAAGAAAGGTTATTTGATATAATTGGTGATTTTTATTAGTAAATTACTTATTATTCCGTAGGCTTTAATATAAATTTGTTATTTGGATACTTGGTAATAAATTAGGTTTAAATTACCTTAAATAGCTTAATATCCTTAATATTATTAATTATAATTGAAAAATATTTGTAGCCCCTCGGGATGAGTTTAACGTATAATTCCAATAGCTTTTACGAAAATAAATATATTATTTGGCTTAGTTAATACTAATAAAAACAGACAAGATACTAGTATGAAATTTATATTAATTATTGCTAGGATAGAAGGCAGGGGTTATGTAAACTTAATAGTCATTTGAATTTTAGTAAGTCAAGTAAAAAAACAAAACTTTTTTAAATTATTAACCTTAAAGATGCATAAAGATCTATGTATATTTTATTGTAGTAATTTACTAATAAATAAAGAAATACGGCCTTGTATAGTTTTATTATATAAGACTTAATCTGTTAATTTGTTAATCTGTTATTATGTTATTATGTTTATTTGTATCTTTTTTTACTTAATCTTTTGTTAGTTAATCTATTTATTTTTAGCAGAGTCTTAATACTTATTTAACCAAACCCATGAACAAGTATTAGAAGACAAATACTAAGACTTACTTATTTGGTATATTAAGAAAAATAATTACTTAATTTAAAAGACTTAATTAAGCCGGTAGTTATTTTAAACTATATTTATTTTAGTAAATTTACTTGGTATTTAAGTTTATAACGCTTTTGCAAATATTTAGACTTTTTAAAGATATAATTTGAGAAAAAATAGAATAATAAAAAGAAAGAAGAGTTAGACTTAGTAATAAACTAATTTATCGCTTAAAACCTTTTAGAAATTATTAGTATAATTGAACAAGATAAATACTAAACCCAATTTTTTTGATAGAGTTAAATTATTAAATTATTGACAAATTAAGAATACTAATACTAAGACTAATACTAATCATAGAAATAAGACTTCTACTTGAGCTCTTGCTTTTAACTATTAACTTTACTAATAAAATAGGGAAAATAAATTTTATATTTTTGCTAATAAATTATTATAAAATAAAAGATAACAAACTAAAAAAGTTTATCCTAATTAAAGTATTGAATACTATTATAGTAAAATAAAAGAAAGGAATAATTGTTGTAGAAAAGGGCCTAGTTAATTGGAAAAACATAATAAAATTATGTGGAAATGTTAAATAATAGTGAGTAACATTAAGCAATAATTACTTTTTATGAAAAATTTAATATTTTTATTATAGTTTAGATAAGTAGGCTGATGTTTTTTTATGTTAATTAATTACATTAACAATATTTATATTAAAACACTAGCACGAATTTATAATAAAGTCTAAAGTTAAAAAGATAATTTAAGCATATTACACAAAGGGCTAATATTAAACAATTCAAAATATTTTTTTTAATTTAATCTTCATCAAATGTAGCATCAACAAAATAAAAATAACCTAAATAAAACATAAAATATTATTAATAATATAATTACTTTAAGCATATTACATCAAGCTTCAAAAAGAATAATATTTAACATACTATAACCAGTGATATAACTAGGTAAAGTAAAATATACTTTAAACCCGCAATAAAGTACAAGATACAATTAGTGTTTCTTAAGTTTTTCATTTTTCCTTAATTAAAATGACTCATGATTTAAAAGTAGGGTATCTAACAACAACCTATTTACAAATTATTAATTAATTTAATATAATTTATATATAATATAATATAATAAAGTATATATATATATATATATGCAATAGAACACGTTAAAAATAACAAATTTAGTGTAATTTCAGTTTTTAACACTTTGTTCTTAATTTATAATTACTAAATAATAAAACTCTGCTATTTAACCAATTAAATAATTAAGTAACTTATTAATTTAAATTAAATTTAATTATTTTATTTACTAGTTTTTATTAGTTGTGCCTTTTATTTAAAAAGGTTTTTATGACTCGAACTTACCGTACTTTTTATTTATTTTTGTAATAATTAATTATTTGTTTTTTTTTATAATGCTGAAAAAAGGAATTGAACCTTTATTTTACCGTCATGAATGGTAAGTTTTAACCTATTAAACTATATCAGCTTTTGGACTAATTCTATTAATTGAAGATATTAAATTAGATTTTCTATTTTGTTTTTTTAGGTAAAAATCTCGAAGATAAAGTAAGTGAAAAATTGTCGAAAATCAAATAGTGGGTTAGGTATATCTATAACTCAGATTCTGTTTATGTATATTTTGCTGATTTCTCTAAAAATTCTTAAGTACAGGTATAGGTCTTTTTACTATTATTATTATTTAATAATTAAAAAATATTTTTTCTATTTCTACAATTATTTAATAATTAAAAGTTTCTCATTTTTCTTATATACTATTAATATATTAAATTTTACCTAAATAATTATTTATTTTAAATTATACCTTATTTCATACTTTTGAGTTTCCTAATTACTTTTAATTAATCAAAATAATTCAGTTTTAGATATCCTAATTCTCTTTTAGAGCAACTAATTTAAAATTAAGTATTTGATAATACAAAAGAAATTAAATAATTTTATTATTATAAGTTTATAGAAAAACAAAATAAAACAAAAACAAAAGATAAGCAAAAAAAAAGTTTAATACCTATCTATGCTTAGGGAGGGTACTATACTTTAATCTTAATTAATATATTTTTATAGGCAGGATCAACGATAAATTTAAACAAAATGTAGCAAGGTAATTGTAATAATTGCAAATTTAAACTAATGGTGTTGGTTTAATTAACTAAAAATTATTATAAAAAACAAATAAAATACAGCAATCAGTAATTAAAAAACATATAAATTATATCTAATGATTGGAATTCTGCTTTTTGTCATTTAATTTAATTTTATATACCTATCCAAACAGCTTATTACTTTAAATATACCCTTTTCTTAGCAATACTATTTTTAGTTAAATTTTATTTTTGCCTAAATAAAAAAGACACAAAAAAATAAATGTCTGAAATGTCAATTGCAGGTAAGAATCAAAATTGGATTGGCTACTTCTTCAATATTAAATTGGAAACACCTGGGCTCGAACCAGAACTTTCCCCTTAAAAGGGGGACACTCAACCACTCGAGTTCTGCTTCCTAAATTATATTATATTAAATGTTATTAGTTTATAACAACAAAAACTCTTGCTAAACCAACACAAAATTTACTCTAGAAGCCTAACCTAATTAATAAATATTATTTTTGTTATTTGCCAAGGATTTACATCAAAACTCCAGCATAGTCTTTTTAGAGTATTAAAAAAGGATTTCATCGCCAACTTAAGCTTATTTATTTTCTGCTAAGTAACAGGCAAGGCTTTATAATAAAAAACCAAAACATCTTATTGGAATCGAACCAATAAACTTATGCTTCGAAGGCACACGCTTTACCTTTCAGCTAAAGATGTTAACGAATAATACAAAAGTAAATAATTTTTTTTTGTTGAATAGAACAAGTAATTTATATAAATAATAAATTTTCTCGCTAATTGTATATGCAATAACTCTTTATCAACTAAAGCATTTATTTTCTATAAAAACAAACAAATAAAACAAAAACACATTTCTAATTCTTATTCTTAAAGGGAGCAATATTTTACTTAGAGTAGGTAGTCCGATACATTCATTAGCTGGATACTTATAAATCCTATTTATATAATAAAATAATATATATATACTTATATCATATAATTCTTTCTTTTTTGTTTTTTGCTATTACTTATAATAGTGACAACTTTAGTTTATAAAAACTTTTACCTTTTGGCGTAGAATTGTAGCTTTACACTTGATGATCTATAGAAGTATATATCTTGACTTGATACCGATTTAATTTTTTTACTAATAATTAACTAAGTAACCATCTAATCACATATAATAAAAAAAGATGGTAAATTTCCTTTTCAGATCTTATTGCTACTGCTCGCTTATTAAAATACCCTGGCGTTATTTATACGTAGGATTTGTAAAATAAGTTTAACTCTCAAATTTAAGATTAAAAGACAAACAATATTTAGTTTATTCCTTTTCAATTGGTTTTATCTGGTATTTTTTGTTTTTTTAGATTTAAGGTTAATCAGTTATTTTTTGTTTGTTTGTTTATTAATAGGGTTATTTGCTCGGTATACTAATAATATTTAATAATAAATACTGAATATATAATTATGAAGTACTAGTAATTTAACTTTACTGCTCAGATATTAACCCTTATGTTAGACAGAGATAAAATATAAAGGTAATAAATCGATTATTAATAATAAATGATTAAGTATTTCTTGTGTTTTATAAACAAACTTAAACCCTTAATGCAATAAGATAAAATTATTATAATTCGAATAAATAAGTTTTTTTAATAAATAGTCCTTGCATAAAGTAAAATTTTACTTAATAATTTAAGTTATTTATATACTATTATTTAAGGCTCGTATGTCCTTTTCTAATATTACTCTAGTATAATTAATCGTCTAATCTAATAAGAAATATAGTAGTATTGTATTAGTGTTAGTTTAGTGTTAGTTTAGTGTTAGTGTGTAACTTAATTTATATAATTTTATACCTATTTAATTAAATTTTATATGAAATTAAAGACGTCTAGTCGAGTTAGATAATTAAATTAAAAATAAATAGTAGACGAAAATAAAGACGAATAGCCGAATTAGATATACTTAGACTTATATAATTTATAAATAAAGATAAAGATTTAGATTAGCCTTATAGCATATATCAGATAAAAGAAAAAAGATTAAAGATTCAAGATGAAAGATGAAAGATTCTTAATTAGAGCAAAGTCTTAGAGCAATACTCAGATTTTTTAGAAAAAGGGGTAAAATCTAGGACTCCGCGGACAAACAACCCTATTATAAAATAGGTAATTATATGTAGATAAACCCGAGTGTATAGAATCTGATAAATTATACAATTTACTGTATGACGTAAGAGTATATGAAAAAGCGTTTCACAAATTAACAGTAACCCTGGTAACATGTCGAAATGAAGAATAGCTACTACTTTGGATAGTTTGTCTCATGAACTCCTATATAGGATAATTAAGACTCTTAAAGAAGGTACATTTTATCTCCACCTAGAAGATTAAAACCTAAGGCAAGTGTAAAATGAGAGGTCTTATAATAGCACGTATCACACCTAAGCTACTTCAATAACCCATTGTAATGATCGTATAACCCATTTTGAAAACAGATTATTAAAACGCTTACTATCAGGGAAAGTATGGCACACTGCTCTTTAAATTTTCTTTCAAGTGTTTGGAGTTGCTAAGTGATACAATGAATGAGATAACTGCTAATATTTTCCCTAGGCGTGATATCTTCGTGAAGATCTTAAGTAATAAAATATTATATCAGATATTTCTGGTGATGATACAGAAACCCCTTAAACCAGGTTATTTCGATTTTCGACTATTTAAATACTATCTTTCACCTATCTCATCGGGTTCTATCATAACTCCTATTCTATAATATGTATATATGAATGAATTGGACAAATATGTATAACAACTGAAAGGTGAATTTGATAAAGGCTTAAAGGTAGAATCATTCGTGCTTGGACTATATTATAGTAGCGTAAAGCCAGGGAAAACAGTATACCAACTTGAAATATCACAAACTAATGATGATTGTCCACTCTAAAGAGTCTCAATATTGGTATTTCAAGAGGCTTGTCTATGTTCGTTATGCAGATGATTGAATTATATGGATATGACGATCGAGAAATGAAAATGAATAAATCCTGAATAGGATTCGTTACTTCCTTAAATCTGAGGTAAATCTATATCTTAGCAGAGAGAAAACGATGATCACGATTGGCACCAATGACAAACCTCTAATCTTAATCCTCCGAATTGGCAGAGCTAGACATACAACATTCTCTTTAAACAAAATACAAAACAAGAACTAAAAATCAAAACTAGTTACCTCAAACTTAAAATACTATTCATTGCTATCTATCTGATAATTACAATTTAAGACTTCTTTTTTAAATAAAGTGTAGTAAAAGTAAGCTAATTTGATTATAAAGAGTTTAAATATAAACTAAACGTAAGTAAAATAAACAACAAACAAATAAAAGACTACATCTAAATTAACCACAAAATGTCTAACAGATTTCACATATCCCAATAAACTATAAACTGAAAACCAATATATAATATTAAATTATAACTTAATAATATAACATACCGGAAAGTGGTACGTTAAAATATAAAAAATCATCTAAATTAAAAATAGTTACAAAACTAAAAATAAATAACCCAATGCTATATTACTATAGGACAGATATGAAATGTATACCATTTCGATTTAATAAAGTATTAAAACAAAAGTACAAGCAAAATAGTACAATTGATGTATAATATACGTAAATGTACGTGAGATAACATTAACAGTAACAGTAAAACTAAATAGAAGAAAATAATCAAATTAATTGAAAGTTTATTCAATACTCACCTAAAACAATTAACAAACACAAAAAAAAATTAAAGTAAACCTACAAACTTATAAATTATCTAGACTCCCACACCTCCCTGTTTCTAAACTAATAAACCTGCAAATTTTATTTTTTAATATAAAACTATTTCACTATGTCTCTTGCTTTATATACCATTTATGGCTTCTTCCGGTGATTATCTTATCGTCTGCATATCTAATTAACTGCACTCCTTGGCTTATTCCCTTTTTTCGTGCTCTTCTTATTCTAATCCATTCAGTGCAATATTACACAATACCGGTGATATGTTTCCTCCTTGTGGTGTTCCTTCGCTCGTGTCTAGATATTTATTTTAATTTCTACCTTTACACCGCAATTTAGTCTTTGTTCCACGACCATCTTATGTATCGTAGCTGTCTGTTCTAGCATAAATTCGTTACTTATTTCTGTCAAAGCATTTAGCTATATCAACATCTAATACCCATTTGGATTGACTAATTTTGTCCAATAAACTTATGATCGCGGTAATAGCATCATGTGTCGATCTATGCTTTATTAATCCAAAAGAGTTAGGCTCTTATTTCGCTTCTACCACACGTTCAATTCCTAATTGATATACTGCCTGACCGGCTCTGTCAATTACTGTTGGTATTTATATCCCTCTCATTTATCCACTGTTTCCTTTGGATATCTATACCTTATTAAAGGATTCGCTCGATATTAAGAAGGACTACGACTATTTTCTTCACTTCTTGAATTGCTTTTCAGTAATCTTTTATACCTTTTCTTATATTTCCATCTACACCTGCACTTTTACCTCCTTTATTGCTTAATTCTTTTATTAATACCACTATCCGACTTCCAGGGGACACTACTAATACTCATTGTATTCTATAATTTTCTTTAATTTCTTCATTTATTCTAGCGCTCCTTAAGCTTATTTAAATTATAAATAAAAAATAAAATCATTATTTCTAAAACAAATTCCTTTTATTAACTTTCCCGGTCCTTTTAACAATATAAAATTGTATAATACAATAAATGAATCCATACCCCTTAAATTAAATAAAAATCTAACTTTCATGCTCTCTGTAAATAAAAATTGGTGAGGTCTAGAACCAGTAAAATAAAAGAACTAAAAATAAATTAACTAAAGATAAAAATAACAAAACTAATTATTAAAAATAAGAAATAAACTCTCAATATAATAAAACTTGTAAACAAAATAAGAATTCCAAAACTCAAAACTATAAAAATTTAAACCTTGGGCAATATTTATAAAATGCTAAAAACCCTAAAGTAATATCCCATCCTTGCTGTGCACTAATTTAGAAAGAACCAAGGACCATAAGAATAGAATAAGGTAATCGGAAAGTTTGGAGTAAGAGAGATAGAATTTTGTATGTTTGTATAAAATTAATTTTAATAACTGAGAACCTTTATATATTTTTTTAGTAATTTACTTAAACATAATGAAATAGTTTTATAAATTTAGAGCTAATGAAATATTTTTTAACTTGATTTTTAAACTAACTACATGTAAATACTTTTTGACACTTTAAAATAAGATTTAAACTAATTACTTGTTCTATTTGAATTTTGTATTTTAAATACTACTTTTTGTAATTTAATGTTTTTAATTATATTTTTTATATAACGTAGAGGTGCTTGGGAATGATTAATTTAATCTAAATTTTTATTAGTAACCTTTTATTAGTTATTTTTATCTACTTTGTTTACTTTACAACTATATTTATTATTATATTAATAGAGATACGCGCAATACATAGGTTTGTAACTTTTTAATATTTTTATAGATAAACTTGTAATCCTTTAATTGATAATTTTTAAAACCTGTTATTACCTACTTGTAAATTTTATTAGATATTTTTTATTAATTTATTTATAACTTATGACATAAACAAATGGTTATCTATAGTACTACACATTCTGCTAATTATTTATAATACTTATAGCTATTCTAGTAAGTGTTATTAGTGCTAGTTATTATCTTAAATTATTAAACTTTTGTATTTTGACCACACTGGCGACATCGTACCTTCGTAAACAAATTAACCATATTAAAATGTATCCTCTATTCATAGTTCTATATTTGCTAATATAAGTATTTCTATTTCTATTACTTTAATTCGTTATTAAACCTAATATCAGAATAAATAGTTATCAACTACTCTGTCTTAGTCTATTTAATATAAAATTAATGAACGCTATTATTATCAATCTTATTTATTAAGATTCTTGTTTATTCTTCTTCTTGTTAATCTACTTCTTCCTGTCCATCTCTCTTGCTTTAGTTAGCTATAAGAAATAAAAATCACTTAATAAAAGTATTTTCTTTAATTCATTGGAAAATAAAATTCTTAATTTAAAATATTTCATTAAGCTACTTGTAATAAAAAGTTTAGATTAAAATATTTTGTTTAGTAAGTAGGTTAAATAAATTCGTGTTTAAAACTATTTTCTAATAAATTTCTTATAAAAATGCGTTTATAAAACTATTTAATAATTTATTTTCATATATAAAATATGTATAAAACTATTTTCTTACTTCAGATTATGATTATAAAACGGTAAATAAAACTATTTTCTATTCTTTATTAAATATAAAAACTGCTTGTATAAAACTATTTTGATTCTTTAATTCTATCATTAAAAATATATCCTAAAACTATTTCATTACATCTATCTAAAATATAAAAATTTAGTATAAAACTTCTCAATTAAAATAATTCTTATTAAAAAACTACTAAAACTTTCTTTACATCTTTAATAAATAAATTCTAAATTAACTAATAAAACTTACTGGTTTAACTTATTTAAATTAAAATAGTATAAAATATTTTCATCACCTAATCACTAATAAAATTTAGTATAAAACTTTTTTTTTATTTTGTTTATTAATAGAGATATTTTTTAGTTTAAATTACTTTTATAGTGATTTTTCATATAGGAATTATTTTTATTTATATTTGTTACTTTATATTTCCTTAAAATTTACTGAAAATTTATTATAAAAACTTATATATTTTATTTAAAACTAAAATTTTTTTAAGAAACTTTTAACATTTTTATTGAAAAAACTAAAGATTTGTCGAGATTATATTTGATTAAAATTAGATTTAATTGAAATTTTTTAGATTATTTCCTTTGTAGACTTTTTTTTCCTCCTGTTCTATTTTTAAAATCGTTTTAAACATTTTGAGATTTAATTAAAAATTTTGAGCAATACATTTTCCAGTTACAATTTTTTTGGGAGAGATTTAACTTCTATTTTCTTTGTTTTTGGAGATACTAATTTTAGACTTTATTTT
>Ga0157363_1001915_pt1:2500-17867 | contig 17867 bp, 9 predicted proteins | sample AttsexASBM1_FD_111477 | JGI IMG/M metagenome (GOLD analysis project Ga0157363, IMG submission 111477) | Fungus gardens microbial communities from leaf cutter ant in Ribeirão Preto, State of São Paulo, Brazil - Atta sexdens ASBM1 | ecosystem: Host-associated > Fungi > Mycelium >... | reverse complement strand
TCGTACTTATGAAAGGCCTAAAAATGGACAAAAACTATAGTTATCCTGGAACTTTATACGGAAAAGCGTATATTTTATTCATTTCAACAGTTGTTCAAACCGTGTATTTCTGTTCGAAATTAGGTTCATTTTACCTGCCTTTCATTTACTGACCAAGGAAGAAAAGAACATTTTCTGCCCATTTGTTTACAGGTATTTTAAAGCAATCTCGTTATTTAGATTTCCAAATTGTCTTTATTTACAAATGGCTTGCAATATAAATTTACGTGTCATTCCTCGCTTCTGATGTCACGATTCCAATATGGCCGCCGCAACTACTTAGGAGCCTTAATCTTACAAGGGAACCACATGAAGTATTACATTCTGATATTAATAAAACTTTGTATACATGAAATGTATATATTACATGAAAAGATGAATTTAGAAAATATTTGTTGCAGCGGAAAAACAATTTGAAGAGTGAATTCACTCCTTATAAAGAACATGGATTTTAGCTTTTTTTGTCGTTCTTAAAAGCTATTCGACATATCAAAAAATGTTTTATACAAAATTTTTACAATAAAATCGCTTCTGTTTAGCCACGTCAATAATATTTTTAAAAAATAAAAATTTTATTAAAAAATGGTTTATTAAAAATCTTATTGACATAAATAAATAGAGGTAATTGTAAAGCTTTTATATAAAACATTTTTTGATATTTCGAATAGTTTTTGAGGTATAACTGAAAACCGCTCTTTACCATAAGAGGTGATTTTACCTCTTCAAATTCTTACCATTCTTCCGCAACAGACATTTTCTAAATTAATTTTTTTATATAATCTATTGTATATGTATACAAAGTTTCATAAAAATCAGAATTTATCATTTTGTGTAAGGTTGCCTTGTTAAAGAGGAAAATTTAAAAAATTAAAAAACACTTGAGATAGAATAGAAAATATCTAACTTTCTAATATACCGGGTGTCTATACATCCCTTTTATCTCGGAAACAGAGCATTTTAGAAAAAATGTTTCAGACAAAAGTTGTATGATTTCGAAGTATACATAAGATGGTGTCATTGATTTTGACCTTGAACAATCGTTTGAAAATCATGAAGGTTACATTGATTTTTCCAAATGATACACCCTATTTTTCATTGCATTTCTTGTAGCTTGTCTCGAAAGCTTTCCAAAACATTATAATCAATTATTTTTTTATTAAAAACTTTCTGAGTTATAAGACTTGAAAATTTCAACGTTTTAACAAAATACAAAATATCTTGTAAAACAATAATCTCCAATGGCCTTGATTTTGATAAATCTTATCCAGGACATGATCCTGAACAATATTCAAGAGATTTTAAACCATCGGACACACGTTGCGTAATACTAATGCCGGCGGTAGTGTAATTTTTAAGTCTCATAACTTAAAAAATTCTTAATAAAAAAATATTTGATTATAGTGTTTTGGAAAGCTTTCAAGCTACAAGAATATACAATGAAAAATCAATTTTAACCTTCATGATTTTCAAACGATTATTTAAACTCAAATCAATGACATCATTTTATGTATATCATAAAATTTTGTCTGAAACGTTTTTTTCTAAAAAAAAATGCTTTCAGAATTGCCACAGATATGAAAAACCAGGAAAAGTCAGGGAAATTGAAATTGGTCATGAAAAAAACTTGGAAAAGTCAAGGAAAAATATGAAAGAGAAATTTTGAACTTTACTCACAATCCCGTTAACTGCTCCTATTTTAAATAATTTTCATAGTTTTTAAATCTATATATATTATAATTATTATCTATATATATTATAATTTTCATAGTTTTTTATATCTAACGTTTATAGTCAAATATGTTGAAAACTTGTGCACTTTAAATGATTTTTAAAATATAATTAAAATTTATATTTTTATTTAGTTATTTTATTTAATCGCTTTTTTTCGTCATAATTGCATTGTTTTTTTCCAATATTAATTTTTTATTTTTATTGGCTTAAATTTGCCCCTAAAATTTTATTATGCTACTGAGCTTTTTTGAGGTTTTTATAATATAAACCAGCTTTCTTATAATACTTGATTCTAAGTGTTAAAATTTTTTACATATTTTTATATTGGTCTGAAAAATCTGGAAAAGCCAGGGAATTTTAAAATTTATTTTCTGTAGCAATTTATTTTCTGTAGCCCTGGCTCTGTTTCCGTGATAGAAGATATATGGATGATCTCAGACACTCGGTATAAGGCAAATTTTTTCTCATTTCGATTGCTGTAAAAATCTTTATGTATCTAAGATTATGTATTCTAAGATATGTACAGATATGAACACACGTGTAATATTTCAAGTAAAAGATGAAATGTCGTGTGAGAGACAATCGGCTAAAATTGATAAGAGCTTACAACTGTGGATATGGATAATACCTTATCTTTCTGTCTATTTCCATTTTATCATATAATGCTTTAAGCGAATATTTTCTCATATTCCTTAAATATGTTATTTTTATGTATATGAGACGTATTTTGCTGTGTGGTATAAATAGGTGAATGTGCGAACGGCTATAAGTGGTGGAATTATATAGAAAGAATGCAAAATGTCTGTATGTACGAATGTATGTTTATACGAGTGTGGTGCGTGAGCCATGGAGAGAGCGACGTTAACGGTGTGCTTGCGTGAACATGTAAATAATATAGTATGTTTGTGTCTCTAAAACGGTATGAGATCTCTTTAAGAGAGTGATTAATAGTCCTGTGTCAGAGGCATTGCAATGGAGAGAGAAATGATTCGATAAAAACATATCCAATTTAACAAATCTTAACGCGTCGTGTGTTATCTTTCTCAAGATTTCTTAAAAGTGTCCGAAGCTTTCGTAAGCCTCGATCACTTCAAATAAGAAAAAAAATCCTCATACTACCTATCTCGAAATATCTTTACGTTGATAAAAATTAAAATAATCGCTAAATTGCGTTAACATCCCGAGTACGCGTGAATGAGAATAATTATGAGGAATGTGTCGCGCATTGAGAGAGAATAATTGAAGGAAAAGATCGATATTTTCGTTTTTGAGCGCGTATATCTTCTTCCTGGATATATCAAATATTGTAACGGATATGATTTTGTGTGTTGAAGAATGTAAATGCAGGACCTCGCAATCGCGTATGTGGAGTATGTCTCATGTCCATTTCTATCAATATAATTTAATTTTAATCTCAGTTTAATTTACTCTTTCTGATTTTTAGAACTAGAAGAAGATAAAAAGCAAGTTAAACCGAGATTAAAGTTAATCTACGTTGGTAGAAATGGACATCAGCCGTGAACCAATTTCTTAGATCCGAGAATCTCTTCGCGCGAGCTACCGTGATACGGGAACGATGCTTCTGACCAATTTTGTGAGATTCGCGATGCGTCGTTACGATACGAGTAACGCTCTAAAGTCTCTCCAGAACGTGTGAGGTCACGTGGAAAAAATCTTGGCGAGGCGATTCTAGAAAGAATGCATAATCATGAATGAAAAAACTCGCGAATGAATGGTGTAATAGTTCATGACGTGTCACGTTTCGCGGAATAGATTCTGCGCTGCGAAATCGTTTACGTTCGCGTGTTCCACTGGCAGGGTATCAACACGTATTCGAATACTGTAAAATAGAATAATTTTGACTCAAAATCGAGATAACTTTGATTCAAATTTTAATAATGTCCAGATAGCATATGTCAAAATCAAAACATAGACCGGTAATTATGGTTGGTTCTTATTTCAAGACTATTTTAAGCTAATATATTAATATAATACGTTAATATCTTAAGAGATGCTTATATAACTGTCTTGTTTATGATAATATAATAATATAATATAATAAAACTGTACTTATATAATTGATCTTAATAAATATAACGGTCTAACATTCTACAATGAACCGTTACTTAAGCCCAAGTCTTAAATCATAAGAAATTGATCAATCACAATCGAATGTGAGAAGAATCGACTATTGGCCGATATTCATAATTTGTTTTTATTTTAAGACTGAAATAATATTTTAAAATGCGTCTTTTTGATTGGTTTGGATTCGTAATATCTTGAGATTGGACTTAAGCTAGTGTTAAATATAAGAATCAACTGTGAATGATCAATTTCTAAATGGCTTTCTACAATAAGCCGTTAGTCATCGCTCACATCTTACTAGAAGTAAGTCAGAATTATAAGTCATAAATCTTAGGAAACTTATACTCAAAATAAATCGTATTAGATCATTACGTTACAATATTTTAACTAATCTAAAGGAATATAGTTTTCAGGCAAATAATATATGATTGGCTAGTCATAACGTAATCTAAATTTTAAATTATAAGAAATGGAATTTGTTCATCTCCACGCAGTCATTGATTACTCACTTATTGTTGCCTTATGACACTGACTGACTCGCTTACAACTCGCTCTTTTGATCTATTAACAGCTTATTGTAGAAAGCCTATAAGAATCGACTATGAATACTGCCATATAATCTACTAGCATAAGACATCTTAAAGATGTTTTAATATTTATATGATTAGACATTCGTGCTGTCTAGACTTTTTTTTCTTTTTTTTTCTTTTTTTTTTTCTTTTTTTTGGATGAAAGTTGTCCCGACTGGGCCAAATTACCTCATTTTACGGTAAATAATTTGAGATGTGTGCCGCGTTGTTACGGAGCGTTGAGCGGAGCGAATGCGATGTATGCTTCAGCATTACGATCAAGTCTGTATGTGATTGTCGAGGGCTGGTGTAATCTGGTTGCAGAATATTGATGGATTAATGATGGCACGTCAGTATGATACGGGTAAGCACGGTAACGAGTGCTACCGACCTATACCGGTGCACACACCGAGTAGTCGCCGAGTGCCGGCGTCGAAGCCGTACGTAGCCAACGTAAACTCGTCATCCGAGGCCACTGCTCCACCCCCGAGCGCGCCACCCCCGAGATACGACTCGGAATATGATTACAAAACCACTCACTACCCGTCATATCCCCCGAATTATCCTTACGACGATAACAAGTACAAGTATGAAAGCGGTAGCGGCGGCGGTGGCGGTGGCGGTGGTGGTGGTGGCGGTCAGCAGCAGGCCGCCTACAACTCCTACAACGAGAAGCCAACCTACGCCGGCTACGAGGACCCCGCCGCCTATGATTCTCGTGGCTACATGCCGCCACCGCATGCAAACGTCGCCGCGGTGCCCACTAATCCCCCGTATCCCTCCGATGCGGAATATGGATCGCGGTACTACAGCGAGGGACGTGCCGTCTATCCAGCTGACAATTGTCCGGAGCAGTACGACAAGGGCAGGTACAGCAATTACGGGTATGACCAAAGGTGCTACTATGACCAGACTGACGGCCGTTATGCCGTCGCTGCAGTTGACTGCAGGTACGAAGTGCGTTATTCAGATGGGAGACACCCAGACAGCCGGCATTTGCCGGTCGATCCTAGCCGGGAAGCAGATTGTCGATACGTAGACAGTCGTGAAATGGACAGAAGGTACGTCGACGGTAGGGAACCAATAGATGGCAGGTACGCGATTGATAACCGCGAGGTCGACAGCCGCTATGCCGCCACGTCAGACGGTCGCGATCTAGTCGACGGTAGATACGCTGATCCATCGAGATACCCGACGAAGGAGAACTATTATGATCGCTATTACAAACACCGGCCATCGAGGGATCACCACGTCGCGGATACGTCAAGATACTGAAGAGGAAAATTATCGTAATTACAATCAATCATGTTTTAATGGGAATAGTAGACTGTATATATGTCGACTCGCGACGATGATCTTTTCTCCCAAGATTGCACATTCCACGTATCTACAAGCGCATATTATATCACGCATCTACAAGCACTACGAATGTTAATATTATTGTTATGTATTGTTCTCAACGTGTTATTTTGGCGGATTTCTTTGATATGGATACAAATTCGTACATAAAATGCGTTGAAAATTTGTGTGAATGAATGTTGGAAAGTATTCAGTATGTGGATGCGCGGTTTATTAAAATCAGAAATATTTATTTTATACAATTTTATATAAATGCACGTAAAATATTGATTATTTTAATTGAGTACTTATTAACATTTGACTTATCAAACACTTTTTTACCGCTGCGTTCATGTCGCACACAAAAGGCAGTTAATATTTTTTATATAGAGAGGCAAGAGATGAAATCTCTGATGATTATTTTGCTGATTTTTGTCTCTCTATTATTTTGAATTTTATTAATTTAATATTATTGTGATAAAATATATTAAAAATTGATCATGAATTATTTTAGAAATACCGAAAATAATTAAAAAGATGCGTGGTATAATTTTTGAAAAATTATAAATTTTAAATACATAAATATATTATATATTGTACATTGTATTTTGTTCAAGCAATATATCAAACACACATGCATTTAATTTCATGATCTAAATTATCTGTATTTTAAAAATCGCAGTTCAACATTTATTTAAGACAAAGGTATATATGTAATAGTATATTGTACAGATTATATAAATTTTTTTAGAAAATAATTGTAATAATTTTAGAAGACAATATTTTTTTTATACCAATTAACTCATCTCATTATTCTGTATATTAAATTGAAAAATTAATAAAATGTTCATATTTTATATCAAGATTTGAATAAAAACATAAGATCAATATGAAATATAAAATATTTTTGTAATTACAAATAGCTTATATGGAAACTGATTAAAGAAATGGTATTATGTATTAAAAATAGAATTTATTTCTGAAGTAGTATTATGTAAGAAAAATCATACAGTACGTTTAAAAATCTTAAAGCATTTAATAAAAAAAAATTATATATTTCTCCTTCAAAATTATGAGGTTCTTATTGAAAATATTTCTCGATAATTGTATGCACAATAAAGAGATAATTTAGATCTTAAAAGTAAATAATTGATTGAATTAACAAAGAAAAAGTATTTATATATATATATTCCCATTAATTCATGGTGTTTGTTAAATATAACAGATATGTTGTCTAATGGTAGAAATAATTAGTCTGAAATATAACTGTTCACATTTTATCAGATACGTATTTATTCAAATCAAGGCAGTGTAATGTAGCATGAGATTTTCTACATTGTGAATATAAAGAAACAGACATTGTACAGATTGATGCATGGATTTCAAGTGGTCATAGTGTTTAAGTGTTCATTATATAACATATGTGGATTTACATATAAATCGAGCCAGCCGGCGTCTTTTCTTGAACCGACAGATATAAATATTTAAGAATTTTCTATATAAAACTTGACGTTTAGTGCAGATTAATTGCAATCGACGGAATGTTAGAGTACTAAGCTGGAAGCGAGAAGTTTCATACTGCGTCTCTACGGAACATTGATTGTGTGTAATATGCATGTGATACACTCGATGTAAATTATAATGTATCTATGTTACGTATTGCCATTCTCTTGACGAACGCTACACGCCTTGCAGAGCGATTTCTACCGCCGGCGGTATTGTGAGTAATGTGCACTGTACGCAAGTTTTACTTGGATACCCGTGTAAACCTCGTACATATTTGATATAACATTTTTTTAGGAAGGAATGATACAGCAAGTTCCCTGCAAGGTTTTCGTCGGCCGCTGCACAGAAGATCTAACCGCGGACGATCTACGAGAATATTTCTCCAAATTTGGCGAAGTCACGGACGTTTTCATCCCGAAACCTTTCCGCGCATTCTCGTTTGTCACTTTCTTAGATCCTGAGGTCGCTCAGTCGCTCTGTGGCGAAGATCATATTATCAAGGGTGTCTCGGTACACGTCTCGAATGCCGCGCCCAAGTCCGAGGGAAACAATAAAAATTTTAATAATCAAGTTAACTCGAACATGAGGGGCGGCAGGGGCGCGCCGGGACCCGTCGATAATAACGTCCAGGGCAATTATCAGGGTAATCGTTATATGGGCCATTCGGGCAACAATATGGGCCCGAATGGCTGGAATAATCCGGGAAATCGCGGTAATCTCGACATGCCAAATCTACAAGCCCTTGGTATCACCGGTCAAAACAACGGTGGTGGTGGTGGAGGCGGTATGTCGAATCCGCTGGCGATGGGTGGTCTGAATCTATCTGCGTTGCCGGTCAATCCGGCATTGGTGGCCGCCGCTCTGAACCAGGCGTCCTGGGGTCTGATCGGTAATCTGCAGAACCAGGGAAACGACCAGGGTTATTCGAACCAGCCGGGCCCACCGGGCCAGCCGCCCTCCGGTAACAATAGTATTGGTAACAGTGGCAATTCTGGCTTTCTCAGCTGGATGAACCAAGGCGGCGGCGATGGTAATACTGGTAATCCCGGCACCGGCGGCCCCGGGCCGAATAACCCGAACGCGTCCCAGGGCGCCTGGCAGAATCACCCGGGTCAGCGCGACCAGAAGTCGAATACCTTTCTCAAGTACGAGTAAATTCAACCGGGGCCGTGGGTCTACTCGTAAAACCAAACGGATCCTCTATCCACGGGTCCCGATGCAACAACCATAACGAACGGTGGTAATTGATGAGATCGATGCTTTTCAAAAGCTCGTCGACCTCAGAAAAAGAAAAAGATCTAGAGCCTATAGTACGTTGACGTTTTTTCTAATGTTTTGCACTAATCACCACTGCGTGTATTATAATATTTCAAGACCTTACCCTCTCTTATTGGTTTGACAAATTAGCACAATTCCGTTCGTTTAGGTTTACATCAATTGTAGACGGATAGCTTCGATCATTCGAATATATGTGCGCGATTTTTGTGTCACTCTCTGATGTGAGCATCCGATGAATAGTGGCATGAATAAAATCAATACGTATGAAGTTGATGTGTGAGCAGCTTAGCTGTACAATGATAAGATTGCACGGTCGAATACATTTATTGCTTAGCATAATAATTGGTAAACGTGTAATTTACATGTACAAAGATACCTGATGAGATCTGAGTCCTAAGAAGACTTCAGCTACTTCATTTAGTCTGGATCTACAATAGGTATTTTAAGCCTTAAACCATAAGAAATGGATAAATCGCAGTCGATTGTTCTCCTCGCATTCGACTGTAATTGATCAATCTTTTACGATTTCAGGCTTAGAACACTTATTGTAGATCCGTACTTATTAAACCCAGTGAAATGTGTACCAAAACAATCTTACTAAAAAAAAAATAACTGCCACAAATCCTTTCGCACATTCTCATTTGTCATTTGCTTAGATTCCGAGATCGCTCAGTCGCTCTGTAGCAAAGATAATATGTGTCTCAGTACATTTTTTAAATCGCGACAAAGTCCAAGGAAACAATAACAATTTTAATAATCAAGTGAACTTGGATGAGGGGCGAAACGATCACATAGGAAATAATTATAGTTACATATAATTGCATCTACATCGTTTTTCCATTTTATTTAAGTATACATTTTCTCGACAAGCAATTATTAAATTATTGGAAAATCGGAAATAGCTAAAGTCTTTTTTTGTCACAAATCTCTTTAATAGAGGGGGCTTTAATAAATACTTACTTAATAGTGTTTATTGAGATATTCTGGCTTTCTCTATATAACTACATTTTTTTTATTTAATTATAATTAAATTTTGTCTCCTTGTCTACATCAAAAATTTAATGTAGGAGGAGACTAGATTGATCACCTTAGTTATGAGAACTAAATTAGTTTGTAACTAAGGCGATCGATCTAATGGGTGCAATGTGGTAATAGATGGTACCCGTGAGACCAAAGCCAATTATATAATTTGTTGTAACGAATCGAGAGCCGCGCCGAATTGCTAGACGTTTTTTGTAAAAAGCGTAATGTAATACAATAATATAACTTGCCATCGCGTTTTCAAGCTGTTTAGAATATTCCATTTTCTTGCGCATTACTTTTTAACGACAGATCCCTTATTTATTTTAGAATCATAATTTTTCCTTGATATATTCCAGAGATCTAGATTTGCGAATTTTACTGCTGCGGGAATAGACAGTTGCATTCGAATCAGGATACTTAAAGCTCCGCAGTCATTTCTGATATTTTTATCTTCCTTATAACAAAATGTTTGGGAAGCAACTTTATTTTGTAATTCTATATAATATATTCACTATTATACGAGTGAAATATCATTGCGTTATTTTGAAGAAATCTGTTTCCAAATATTAAATAACAAATAAAATGAATAAATGTAAAATGTAATGAACTGAGATAGTAAGAATTATGAAGAAAAAGATACATTTTCATGTAGAGAAATAATTGGAATTAAAATCGAAAATTAGTATTTTAGGCATTAAGTGGATCGAAATTTTTTTTGTGTGGTATCTTTGAAATAACATCTTATTCTATTTTGCAGCATTCTTTATCTGCGAAAAAAATTTCCAAAATGTTAAGATTTTTAGAAGGAGCGTACAAATTGCGAATGATATGATTGCCTGAGAGAGAATGTATGTGTGAGTCAGAATAGCTCGCAACATAGAGAACACTTGATCGTAGCTATCCGTATTGTATATTATTATCGATTTGAACTTATGTTTCAAATATCTAAAATGTAACACATAAATATAGCTTATTATGTGAGAATTTTACATTAGTGTGCAGGTGTGTCAAAATTATTGATCGATTGTGTGTGAAAGAAAATCGTTTGAATCGTTTGATCAGATTTTTCCATTTTAATTGAGTGATTTGAAAAAAAAAAGGAAGAGAACCTGTTTAGATGTCTTATATGTCTGTGTATAATGTGTCATTTGAATGAAATATCCTTAATGAAAAGACTTTCGAACTGTTTCCTGATTGAACGATAATGAAAAAGATAGCTTTACTGGTCGAGAGTATTTATTTTTCAAAGAAAGAAAGAAAGAAAAAGAAAGAGTCATAGCACGAGGAAGGATGCAATTCACATTTCACAATTATAGTCAATAACTTTAACATACGAAATAGCGTCGCAGTTAAACTTAAAGACCGCATTTGACACCGCGATATCACTGTATACCACGTTAAAAGAATTATTTAGATCAACTATTTCAGAGAGTACACTAATTATCTCTTATGAGTATATTAATTGAAAGAATAAAAAAATATATAATCCTTCTATATAAGAGATGTATGTACTGTTGTGCTTTTTATTTTATCATACAGTGATTTTTCATCAGTTTCCTTCTTTTGAACGCGAGATATTACTTAATATACAGTTCTAATGATAATACTCTCTCACTCTTTCTCTCTCATTAGCGTGAATTCTCGTCGATATACGTGTCGCGTATATAGATGAGAAAAGTCTCCTCTAACTTTGAGAATGTCAAACTGGATTGCTCGATAAGCACATGTGTGTATGACGGTTGAATGTATTTGTTAATGGTCGTCTAAGAACTACAGGCGTGAGTTTTTATTACTAGCAAAAGTGATAATGTCGTTTGTTTAGAGCACTGAGAACGCGTGTACTTGGCGGAGCGAGATGAAGAAATGAGATGACTGAGTAATATAATACATAAGACGAACGGGGGAATACTGCGGTATTAAATGAGAATGAGCAAAGTCGTCCAGTATGTATCTGATATATATGTAGATCGAGAGGAGATTGTTTATATACGTAGTGTATGTAAAAAAACTAAATTATATACACACACACACATACACACACAAACACACATTTCAACGAGAAGAAATAAACGATGTAGAGTTGGTTGATTGCGCATTCTGCCACGCTATTAAGTCTATAAATTGTTAAATCGATCTACATAAAAGCTGTGGTTTAAGACAACTTTTAACAGACACTGGAACCGTACCAAGCTTGTCACTGAGGCACGAATGTTCGCGCTTTAATCTCCGTAATGTCTGAAGATATTTTCAGGGAAAACGTAGTTCCTTACAATATGAGAAGTAAAAAAAAAGTAGGATAAAATAAAATAACTTGTATAAGAGCCATAAGAGGTAAAATAAAATTGTTGATGAATGACTGTACAATGAATAATAGTTGATCAGCTCGAACATTCGTGCGTGAGTCGTCGCGATTATAGATCTACGTGGTCTGACAATTATGTTTGTAGATGCAAACATTTCTTTCTGTTATCATCTAGACAATGTTGGGAACACATTAGATATGCATTCTTTTATCTTTTTGCTATACTTAACATAAGTTTCATTTTAACAATGAATCTTAATGAAGCTTATGAACAATATACTGAATAATCATTGTTGCAATTACTTAGCAAAATAGAATCAATGTTTTCTTTAAAAAAAGTAAGAAAAAAATTGCGTGTAAATGTCGTAAAATAAGATCATATTTAAAAAAATAAAATACATATAATTTACTTAAAAAAAAACTTGAGTATTTTTATCTTGTTTATTAAACAAATAAATTGTATTCATATGTTTGTATTGTGTTGTATTCGTATATATATTGTATGTATTTTTAAGTGAATTTTGCCTATGAATTTAATTGTCAGGCTACATATTTCAAATCGTTTGAAATAGCGATGCCTACGACACTATTGGCATCTTCTCGTTCCTGAATCAGTGAATTTTTTTTCGCGCGGGATGAGAGTGCTCACTGCTCAAAGGATGCCTTGCAAAACGATTTGGAAGTGATCTACGAAATATGTAAATACGGATTGATATAAAGCAATTTTAATATCGCTCATAAAATGTAAACGAATTTTATTGTAGAATTAGCTGCGCTCTGTAAATCGCTCGATATTGTTGTGTCCTGAGAGAGGGAGAGAGAGGAAATGAGATGAGGTTGCGTGACGAATCCGAGATTCGTGTGTCATGAAACGTTGTCGTGTGAGAATGTTGATTTTGATTCGTCGATTTCGCGGCTGTTAAAGGGAATTCGAGCCGCGTCGTGGAAGAGCGCGCGGTGAGGAGACCGTGATTCCGGCATTCTTTTACACTTTTGAGATACTTCGAGATATACAGACGAATGTGAATTGAGATTACCGTGGATTTTTTACGTGTATGAGAATGATCTCATGATTTTTGCGCGTACCACAATCCTGTCGAGCAAAAGAAAAAAGCGTCCTCCTGTCCACAGCAATATGCTGCGCGAAAATCTTGTAGATGTGAAATATTAGACGATCGTGGCATTACATTTCCCAATTCGTGCCGACGGTTTTGTCGTGAAATTGTAAAGCGTTTCCCGAGTTTGCCGAGTTGATGCGAGAATACTCAATGCTCTCCGTAACGTTCTCCGTTGATTGTAGTGTATGTTAAATTATGCCGAGAATAAAAGACCCAAGCATCGTGGGGTACCATAGATTCCTTTAAATGCGAATCAGCGATGCACAATTACACATCTGCTGGCTTATTCCAGAATTGGTAGACGATGGATATGCTTGTAAAATTTACACTCCTCAGTCGCTTACGTGCTAATAATTTTAGACTATAATAAAATCATGATTAGTTTCTATAAGCTAGTAAAAATAAATCATATTTTGCAGTTTAATGATGCTTTCCAGAAAGAGACAGTGATTATAACAGTCGTGATTATTTCATCTTTGTTTAACATTGACCGATACAAGGATGTGATAATTTCTGTATTATATTGTGACATCTTTGTTTCTTGCTAGAAAACATCTTTAAGTTTCAGAGATAAGAATGAATGAAATCATCAATTGTTAGATTTCAAGTAATTTTTCTTTAACAGAATTAAATATTGAAACTGAGATCTTAACTTTTGTTTTTGTCTAGCGTTGTGAAGAACGATAAGATCAGTAATATTTTTTTCGCACCAATTCTGGGACAGTCAGGGCCTGTATTCTGTACACACTTGCCGACAGTTGTTGGTGTCGTTATATGTCGTTGCAAAAATATTTTACATGACACAAAAACGACACATGACGACACTAGCAATTGTCGGTTGGTGTGTACAGAATACAGGTCTAGGATATCCGAGTTAAAATTATTACAAAATCAATGTTTTAATTAGAGATGCACCGGATATCTGATAATTTTTCCCGGTGCATCTCTAATTTTAATACAATATATGTCCTCGAACATGAAAAAATATTTAATTTGTCCTGCATAATCTGATATAATTCGTAGCAAAAACTCTCGAGATTTGCGTGTATAAAGTTTCTAATTCTTTTACGACTTTGTTCACTTTATCGACTTTGTTAAGGAGCAGGTCGCGCATTTAATTAAAAGCGACAGATTTAGGGCGATACATTTATAATTGTAAAACTGTAAAATGCGAGTGGGAGAGTTTGAAAGGTAACATGACAGAGCCGCCAGTAGCCGGCCTTCCGGCGATGGCTGAATGAAGACGATGACTGAAGGTAAACGTAAGACTACGGAAACGTCCGCTGATCCTCGAAACAGGTGATTACGATCTGACATTATTTCTCTTTCATGATGCCTCACCATCATCAGCGATCAAATAGAATAATCATCTTCATCAATACTTTGGCTTCCGCAATTTTCGAAGAATTAATTTTCGTCTACCGATTTTTTAAATATTTTTTTCTAAGTCATCATCATCTGCGCGTTTGCCATATTCGCAATATTTTCTTCCTAAAACAGAAAAGAGATTTCGCTAGTTGCATACATCTTTTGGAACTTGGCCCTTCTTTCGAATGCTTCGCGTATTCTCTTCTGTAAGAATTTTTATTGAAATGGGATTTCTTGTTAAAAAAGAAGCAAAATAATGTGATAAATGCCAATTGACTGGTATTTATCAAATTACTTTCTTTGTGAAAGATGCGGTATTTGTTTCTGAAATATTCATTTGTTAATAAATAAATTTCAAAGAATGTCAGACGCTGATTTTTCTCAATTTTTGTACAGTTTCTTCAAAGTATGAAGAAATCTGTTACCAATTTTAGCTTAAATTGAATCTTTCAATTAAGAAAAAAATGTTTAGTTTATATGCAAACCCGATTTTACACATTTAAAGCATGTTTAAAGTTTTTTTGCAAATGGAATTGTTTTCTTAACTATTATTAACTATTATTTTAGTGTTTTGTGTCAAGCTTTAAAAAATCGAATATAGATTCATTCTTAAAAAATACTGCTTTAACATATGTAAAATCGGATATTTGTATAAAATAAAAAGTTTTTTAAATGAAAGACTCAATTTAAGCTAAAATTAATAACAAATTTCTTCATACTCATCAAACATAAACAACTGTAAAAAATTTTATCTTTGAGAAGATATTAGCGTCCGACGTTCCCTGAGATTTACTTGTAAGCTTTCTTAAGAATCTCTATGACAATTTTTTTGTATAATTTAGTTCGATGGTTTTGAAATTCATGATCTTTTTCGTTCTCTAGAAGAATGAAAAACCGATGAGGAATTCCGCATTTGTTAATTTGGTGCTGTTGCTTCGCTAAACAAGTTCTGTCTCTCGTGCAAAGTTACACGCGATTCATTGCTTCTTTTAACGTTTTGAAAACATATT
>Ga0157363_1001914_pt1 | contig 17867 bp, 18 predicted proteins | sample AttsexASBM1_FD_111477 | JGI IMG/M metagenome (GOLD analysis project Ga0157363, IMG submission 111477) | Fungus gardens microbial communities from leaf cutter ant in Ribeirão Preto, State of São Paulo, Brazil - Atta sexdens ASBM1 | ecosystem: Host-associated > Fungi > Mycelium > Unclassified ... | reverse complement strand
GGCCATATCAAACTGCGAACGGCATGCTCTCCAGCAGATAATCGAACGGTACCAGAAACTCTGCCATTAAGGTGAATAAGTGATTCCAGTTCTTGTTCCAGATCGGCGATACGCGGTTCGAGGCAAGCAATGATCTTTTCTCCCGCCAGTGTTGGTGCAACACTTCGCGTCGTGCGCGTGAGAAGACGAATATTAAGTCTCTCTTCTAAGGCTTTTATTGCATGGCTGAGTGCAGATTGTGTGACGCCCAACTTACTCGCGGCTTTTGTAAAACTACGCTCTCGTGCGACCACAAAGAAAATTTGCAGTTCGTTGAAGTTCTCTTTAAGCATTAGCGCTTCCTTCTGAAAGTTTTCCTTAATGGTTAACTCATTACTCTTTCGTTGAGCGACGAGCCAGAAAATCTCATCGCAGAATGAGCACTATTTTTAGCACACTAGATCATCGCCGCCCCCTACCCTAAACGTTCGATACGCTGTCGAGCATCCGCCAGATGTTTGCCTAATGCCTCGAGGCAAGGCACAAAACTTGCTGAAAAGTGAGTAGAAGCTTGCGCGAGACGATAAAATTCTTCAGCCATCTCTAATGCTTGATGCCAATATTGTTCATCAATCACATCGGTTATTGTTGCCGGCCGCAACGTATTGACTCTTTCGCCACCCGATTTTGGCGCAAAGCCCATCGGTAGCATATCGTAGGCGGGTGCTAACTGGTAAGGCCGTCCTTTTTCACTGATAAAGGATAAGTTACCGTGGTGCATATCAGTATTACCGATTAACACACCAAATCCCCATAGCGTTGCTGCCTGTTGCACTGCTTCGGGAACGACATGCTGCTGATCAGCGAGCAATTTCACTAAGCTTGGCCAAGGTTCGCGGGCTTTACCGATAAACTCCGCTTCTAAAGCGCGCAATGAAAAAGTTCCAATCCGACCCAAGGCATGTTGTCGGTCAAAACGAGGGATTTCTAGAAAACGTTGGCGGCCTAAATCAATTATCGTTGTGTCAACGCCGAGTACTTGTAACGCTAAATGCTCTGCTAACAGCAAATCACGCCAACGTTCACTAACCGGATTATCTTCGTGTGCGGTGAATTTGACGAGAACATGGCCGCGAGCACTGAAGGTACAAAATTTAGGTTGTTCTCCCCCTGCGGAGGAACCGGGTACTTCACCCAAACTGGACGATAATGCGAGCTGCCGATAATGCTGATCGCGGTCTATGGGTGTCGGGGTTGGCATCGCTAAAAAGTGTTCTTTCGCCTTTTCACCAATAAGCAAGTTACCAACGCTATCATGCCCGTGGCTCAACAAGGCTCTGATGACATCGTCGTCCTGCCAACTCTCTGGATTCGATGATATGCCTAATTCTGAAGAAAAGGCACTTGCAAACGCCCGGCCAAGATAGCCCTGCGGGCGCATATCAAAAAGCCACCAAGGTAATCCATCGCTATGGTGGATGACGCCATCGGTCTGGCACATCACAAAGCCTTGAGGATAGACCGGGGTCAGGACGCCCAATAATTTAATTTTCCCTGTCTCCGATATCCGATAGATCGGTGCGTCACGAAAGCCACGATGAGGGTGTTTCAGTGCATAATGAATAGAAGGCCCCGCACCTACTTTAACAATATCGCTTTCCATGATTTTAAGCGCACGCGAAAGTGTCGGCTGACTAACTTCAAGTTTTTCAGTCAGTTGCTTTGCCGTCATCGGTGATTGTTGAAGTTGTAGGCGTATGGCTTCGGTACGATTTGCCATCGATAGGCCCTCGTTTGAATAGATTTATGAATAGCTTTTTGAATAACTAATTTATCACGTTGCGAGGGTTATGTCATCCTGCTGGCTCACTTCCACACATAAAGCGCGTAACCAACGATGAGCAGGATCCTGATGGCGACGGGCATGCCAAGCCATACTTTTGGTAAACCCGGGTACCGTCAGCGGCATCGGGATAATGACCAGATCGTGGGTAGTCATGGCTAGACGTCTTGGAAGCACTGCTATCATAGTGGTAAGACGCAATATCTCCGGTACGGCATGAAAACTATTTACTGAGACGCCTACACGGCGCTCAAGATGCAATTCAGCCAGTTTTTCATCGGTGGGACCGCTAAATTTTCCTTCGGTAGAAACTAAGACATGTTCATAGTGACAAAATTGCTCGAGTGTCATCGATAAGCGCTGCGCAGCAGGATGCGAGCGATGCGCGACACAGACATACTCTTCTTGATAAAGGCTCCGACTATGCAGCTCTTCTGCGGTAGTTTCCGGCGTCAGAAAGGCAAGGTCAACGTCTCCTCGCGCCAGCTGTTGGGTCACCTGACCATCAATAATCGGTCGTACAGCAAGATTGATACCGGGCGCGCGTGATTTCAATTCTGCAATCAACGGGATAAGCACAGCGCTGAGGGCATAATCCGTGGCGGCAAGAGTAAAGGTTAGGGTTGCACTAAGGGGATCGAAGTGCGGCGGATTTAATAACTGAGTAATATCCCGCAGAATCTGAGTGACTGGACCGGCCAACTCTTCGGCTCGTGCAGTCGGCATCATACCGTCAGGCGTTCGTACAAATAACGGATCACCAAAATGCTCGCGCAGTTTAACCAACATACCACTGACCGCTGGTTGGCTGATGGCAAGTCGATGCGCTGCACGAGTCACACTACGCTCTTCGAGCAACGCACCGAGCGCTTTTAGCAGATTCAGATCTAAACTGCGGAGTTCATTTTTCATCTCTGACACTGATCCTTTAATACCCTTATTGGCTAAGGCTAAAGGCAGAGAAGGTATTTGTCGAGTTGCGACGCTTATCTTAGCTCGAGGATAAGGTGTTATTTTTTGCCGTATTCACTAATCCCACCAGCCAATCTTGGTGGCCGTTGATCATCGGATTAGGCGTGGCGGTCGCCAAGGCTTTGGCTGGCTCGCCATTTGCGTTTCTTGAGTAAGGATCCGCACACGTCCTTGACTTAAATCTTCCACTAACCAGGCATGTAACACCTCTAAACGATCGGCACTCCCTTCTTCTCCTACCCAACCATGCCACGAAATACGGCCAGGAACGCCGGCATTTGGTGCAACATATTCGGTAACCTGTGATTCAACATAAAAGCCGAAGGTGTCGAAATAAAAACGACAGTCTGCAAATAATGTGTCGCTATCCGTATCATGTAAACCTGGATTCGCGGCGTTAGTGTAGTAACTTGGCCATAATGAAGGGGTGATCAATAACGGCCAAATATCCGCAGCGCTGAGTCCCGCAACAATAACCTCGTTGGAACAAAAATTATCGCTAAAACCTGGTAAGAATTTTTCAGGCCAGTGAATAGAATTTTGCATCGTAGTTGTCTCTTTAAACGTAATATCAGATAACAAAAGGATGTCAAAAACTAAGAAAAAAGAACAATCAGCATTGCTGATAACGACTATTAGCGCTGCTGATTGTGGTGAGAGAAATTACTGTGAAGGCATTTGCGAAGGGAGCTTGATTGCTTCTCTTCTGGCATTAACCTCTTTTACCGTAACCGGTGCAGCAGCATTTCCCCAACTATTACGGATATAGGTTGCGACGGCAGCGGCTTGTTGATCGGATAATTTCCAAGCAAAACTTGGCATCGCTCCACTGGTTGGATTGGCATGGGTAACCGCTCCCCGGCCCCCTTGCAGGATTGTTGTCAGCAGTGAGGTGGGATCGGCTGCCATGATGGCTGGGTTATCCGCCAAACTCGCAGCCAACTGCGGAATTCCTTTCCCATTGCTGTTGTGACAAGCGGTACAGTTTGCAGAATACACTTGCTCACCCTGACGCATCATTTCCCCACCGCTGAGGGCTTGTGGTGAACGTGATTCAGAACCTAGAAGAGTGCGTAGATAGGTGGCAATGGCTTGCAGATCATCGTCTGTCAGATGTTGAGTTGAGTTGGTTACCGCCTCTGCCATCGGTCCAGATGCCACGGCAACATGGTTACTCCCTTCCTTTAGATATTGCACAATCTGCTCAGGGGTCCAGCGGCCAATCCCCGTAAACTCATTATTCGTAATATCAGGGGCAAACCAATCACCAATATTTCCTCCCTGTAAGGTTTTATTGCTATCACCACCTAATACATTCTTCGGCGTATGGCAGGAGGCACAGTGCTCCAAACCGCGTACAAGATACGCGCCACGATTCCATTGTGCTGAACGTGTGGGATCCGCCTCGAAACCTTTATTACTAAAGAACAGTAAGTTCCACCCCATCATTGCCAAACGAATATTATAAGGGAAAGGAAGCTGTGTTTCGGGAACAGCATTATGGATTGGTTTTACGGTACGCATATATAACCAGAGATCATGCATATCTTGATCACTGACTTGAACGTAAGCGTTATAAGGCATAGCAGGATACAAATTCTCTCCTTTAATCCCTTTACCGTGACGAACCGCACGGTAGAAATCACGTTCCGTCCAATCGCCAATACCCGTCTCTCTGTCAGGGGTGATATTACTGGTATAAATTCCTCCAAAAGGTGTCTTAATCGCATACCCCCCTGAGAAAGCATCTCGACTTCCCGGCGCGGTGTGACAGGCAACACAATCCCCTGCTATCGCCACGTAACGCCCCCGCTCGATCGCCGCGAGATCGTGCTCTGTTGCCTGTTGATAAAGGGGAATCACTGAATCGGCAACATTATCTGCACGGGTATTACCATTGACATATAAGAGTGTGCCACCGATGGCCACGCCTACCATGGCGACACTCCCCACAATTGCTGTCATTTTCATTTTACACCCTCACCAAAGGACCCGGATTTTTAAGATACTGTTCAAGGATCGCTTTCGCGGTCCATAGACTCAGCGCGCCGATGGTGCCTGTTGGGTTATAGCCAGCATTATTGGGAAATGAAGAAGCACCTAATACAAAGAGGTTATGAGCATCCCAAGCTTGTTGATATCGGTTCAGCACACTGGTCGCAGGATCTTCTCCCATAACGGCACCACCGATAGTGTGATCACTGGCAAAATTATAAGGGGAGTAATGTCCCGAGGCAGAGTTAGTACCTATCACAATCTTAGCGCCCATTGCCTTACCTAATTCCACGCTTTTCTGTTCGATAAATTTTGCTGAATTACGGTCATTCTCATGGTAATCAAAGGTTACCCGCAGTAACGGATCACCGTAATGGTCGGTGTATTCTGGGTCTAAATCGAGATAATAGTCTTCATGAGAATAGCTGGTGCCTTGGCCGAAAATAAAGGTGCCATTTTGGAATGCGTGTGTGTATGCCTGTTTCCAACCTTTTCCCCAACGCGGGCTGCCTGGCGGGAGCGCATCCGCATTTCCAATAGGCCGTGCACCGCGTGCCACGACTAAAATCCCCGCCCCACCAATAAAGTCGAGGTCGCTGTGGTCAAAGTTATCACCATTAAAGTCGTCGACCTGTTGTGATAAGGCCCCTGCACCAATAAAGGTGTTCAGGTGTTCATCCTCAAAAAATAAGCTAGCACCGGAGACCGTTTGAAAACTGTAGGCTCGCCCGACTACCCCAGTCTTGGTGATGGGGTTATAAGGACGACCAATTTTAGACAGCAGTAACAAACGTACGTTTTGCATTTGAAATGCGGAAAGAATCACGATATCCGCAGGCTGTTCCCATTGTTGTTTATTTTTATCAATATAGGTGACGCCAGTCACTGTTTTACCGTCTTGCGCTTTGTTGACCCTTACCACGGCTGAATCGGTTAAAACGGTAAAATTTTCCCTCTGCATCAAGGCGGGAATAACGCAGGCATTTGGGCTAGATTTCGAGAAATTGCCGCAGCCGTAGTAAAGACAGTAACCACAGTAGGTACATGGCCCCATCCTCACACCGAGAGGATTAACATAGGCTCGAGAAGCTTGTCCTGCCGGTACCATAAAGGGATGTTGACCTAGTGATTTAGCGGCATCTCTGAAAATATCGGTTAAACGCATGCCTTCTAAAGGCGGTAATGGGTATTCGCTAGAACGGTCACCCTCAAAGGGATTACCCCCCTCAATCGTTTTTCCGTTCAAACGCCCTGCTTTCCCTGATACCCCAGCGATTTTCTCAAAGCGGTCGTAAAAGGGCTCTAGCTCTTCATAGGTCACGCCCCAGTCTTGCAAAATCATGCCGGATTTGATTTTCTCTTTACCGTAACGTTGAACGGTTTGGGTATAGGGTTGGAGATCGAACGGTGTAAAGCGCCATGCCATACCTGCCCAGTGGGTACCTGAACCACCGACATTATAGCCAAGCTCATTCAAGTTCCACTCACGGCTGGGTAAGGCTTTTTGCTGTAGATTATTACGAAAAGTGGTGGTTTCAACGGCGGGTGGCAGTAACATACTGCGGCGAGTATCCCAGCGTAATTCGTCGGTATCCACCGAGGGTGGAAAATCAGTAGCAGTTTCAAACCAAGGGCCGCGCTCAATGGCGACAACGTTTAATCCTGCGCGGGTGAGCTCTTCAGCGATTAACGAACCGCACCAGCCTAAGCCGACGATAGCAACGTCAGCCTTGGGACGACTATTTTTCATATTGGACTCTTATAACGGTCAGTGAAAGAGAGGGTTAAAGCGAGTTATCGATAAGACTGGTGGGTATAATGTTAAGTTTTTGCCCTTTTTTATCGAGTAGGTCGCGAAAGTCGTAACGCGCCCCTGGAAAACCGATCATTTTCCAACTGGCCATACCCTTGTTGCCGCCATAGAGAGGATCGGAGAGAAAGCCTTCGCGGACATTTTGGAGCAGTAGCTCAAAAAACGCCTGCGTATCGATCCCTGAACCTAAAGGAAAGTCATTCTCTTCCATCGCGTGTAAGACCGCATCTTGTTGTGCTGCCGTAAGGGAAATAAAATCGGTCTGGTAGCGTTGTTGAACCGCTTTATCTAAAGCCGCCAGCCCAAGCCGATAGCGTTCAGCTGGAGTATGCACAAATTGAGGTCCCTGCTCAGGGGTACCTTGTACAAATCGCCCTAAGCGGTATAACGCGGTTGCCTGCCCAAAGTCGCCTGCAAGTTGACGATCGATAAAGATTGCACAGCCTGCTTCTTTACCACTGATACTCATTTCGTCATGGGGAATAAAACGCTCGGCAATGATCGCAACCGTATCAAACTCATGTTGAGTTAAGTACTGACGACCGCCTTGTCGAGGAGGACTTGGTGGCGTACTAACGGCCCCCGGCTCCCAGGGTTGGCCACCCGACACTTCTTTCGCATTAACTAAGGGCGCACTTGCCCCAAGTACGGCGAGAGAGGATAAAAAATCTCTTCGTTTCATAGGGTTCTCACCTGCCACACAATAAAGTCATTCAAGGTTATTCAGATTGCCCACCCCCTTTAGTTATATCCCAACAACGTAACCTGCTTATCACGCAGTAGCGTTAAGCTGTTAGGGCGGAAATAGCGATATCGCGGGGGTGATCTAGGCGATAGTAGTGGTTTTCAGTGGGACGAAACACAAAATTGTTGAGGGTTTTCCATCAAATTTAAATAAAAGCCAACATTTCCTAATCTTGCTATTAACACTTGCCGTTAAGCTAGTTACTCCGGCATAGTGGCGCGCAAAATTGGGCGAGTGCAGTGAAAGTTAATAGCATAACGGATTAAAAAAACGATGAAAAAAGTGACACTGGATAGAATTGCCGCCATGGCGGGTGTAAGCGTCGCGACAGTCGATCGAGTGTTAAATGAACGGGGGGGCGTCTCACCTCATACCACGCTGAAAGTCTTGCAGGCAGCGAAATTAGCCGGACTGAAGCGTATTTTACCCGATAGTTATCGTCAGGCTTGGCAGATTGAGGTCATCTTAAGCTCTAACGATACCTACTTTTTTCAAAAACTTGCCGAGGATTTCCGTAAAGTTGCCGACTTGATGGGCTATCAACGTATTGCTTTACACCGAACCCTACTGTCTGAAGCTTATCCTGAGAAAGTCGCTCAGCATATTAACCGCTGCCGGATCAGTCGCGACGGAATTATCGTCTTTGCGCAAGATAATCCTGAAATTATTGCGGCAATAGATGAGTGTCAGTCGAACGGCGTACCGGTTATCACCGTTGCCTCAGATTTACGCCAAGCGAAACGACTCTGTCATGTGGGGATTAATCAATATCAAGCGGGACGCACTGCCGGACTACTAATGTCTAAAATTGTTCCAGCACAAGGCGATGTCTTACTGGTGACTGGCCGGCATGAATATACTGCCCATCAACAACGTATTGCCGGGTTTAAATCTGCGTTATTGCAACGAGGTCCCCATATCACGATACGGGCGATTTTAGCGGGTGAAGATCAACGCGAACGATTAAGCCGACTTCTCGATAACGCCCTCTCAAGCCTACCAAGGCTGGCGGGTCTTTATAATACCGGGGACGTGAATGCTGAGGTAAGTCGATTACTGTCTCGTTATCAATTATTAGGCAAATGCGCCTACCTCACCCATGAATTGTATCCTATCACTTCGCAACTATTGAAAGCGGACCAATTGTCTTTTGTGATTGATCAGAATGCAAACCGCCATGCGGATATCGCTTTAAAACTTATGGTCGATTATCTCGAAGACCATAAGGTACCGGATACTTATCAGGAAGGTGAAGTCCCCTTCACGATTTTCACTGCTGAGAACTGTTATTGACCTCCGTCCTCTCTGCGACATAAAGCGGGTCATGCCAATACCCTGCTAATGTCGATTGGTAAGCGGCTATTGCATCGGTGGGAGGATGCGTAATCACTAAGCCCATTAATAAGCGACTTGCCAGTGCCGTATCCTGTAATGCTACGGCACATAATGCATAAAAAGGAATAATTTCAGTGCGTGCCGGGTAACGGATCGATAACCGCTCGAAGTGTTCTGCCGCCTCAGCGTATCGCCCTAAACAGCGAGCTGTACAGGCCAAGCCAAATGCGGCCTCGAATTCGTCATCGGCACAAAGGGGGTACCCTAGCGCTTGCTGATAAAAATCGAGCGCCTGTGTTTCTCTACCTTGATTATCATACGACCAAGCAATATGGAGATAGATCGGTCCCTTATCCGCAGCAGTGGTTAATAGAGAAAACAGCCTTTTTCGGCTTTGCGAGTAATGTTTATTTTTTCGTAACGCTATTGCATAGGGAAACAAGTGGGTGTCAGTCATGCTATCGGCGACTCACTTCAATCAGAGTGACCGATAGCTTAGCGCTTTTATTTCTTCTTTGTCCAACAGAGTAGAACAGTGGAAATCAAGGAGCGATTCGCGTGATGAGTCGTTGCAGTTTTTCGCTAAACTCCCCCGCATGAAACGCACTGATTTCTCTCCCCACCACTACCGTTTCGGCTAGGGTCTGCATCGGCGGCCAGCGTGTTTTAAAATTAGAGTAAACGGCAAGAACGGGAACTTGGTAAGCACTGGCCATATGGACAATGGACGTGTCAGGAGAAATCGTCAGAACTGCATTCCGTATTACCGCGGCGGTGCGAAGAATGGAAGGTTCAAGCGATAACCGATGGACATTATGCCATTCGGCTACGCGTTTTTTTGCTTGCTCACTCATTTTCGGACTATGCACAATCACGATGGGCAATGGGCTAACCTGTTGAATAAGCGTAAGCAACTGGTCGGCTGCCTCGGGTGAAAAGGTGCGTTCTGCCACACTGCCTTCAAGGTTTAGCGCGATATAAGGCCCGAGTGAACGGAGCTCTGACGCGACCTCTTGCAACGTCACTTCGGGGATCGGCAGTTCGAATCCGGCATTAACAACAGGAAACCCTGCTTCGCGCATGAGGATAGACCATGTCATTGGCACGGGTGCGCGAAATTTTTGATCCATGCGCGATGCCACCCGACAAGAAGGAGAGAAACAACGCATCTTAAGGCCTACCGCTTGTAAATTCGCCTTTGCCCGCAAGGTTTTCACAAATAATAGGGTCTTGAGATTCTTTTTACGCATTGCTTCAATACAGAGATCGGGAACCCCATGTTCAGCGCGAATCTGTTTGGCTAACGCCTTAATCTCTTGATAGCGAGCGACATCTTGAAATGAGGTTGTCATCACCGTTAAGCGAGTATTTGTAAGAGTGAGTGCCTCAAATACATGATGATTAAGGGTCGAGGCGATGATAATGAGATGCGCAATCTGCTGCTTTTCCAATGATCTGATTAGGGGATAAGTCGCCATGGCATCTCCGATTTGATCCGGAATGTGTAACACTACGGTTTGAATGGTATCGGCAATCAATGGCTGCGTGCTGTAGTCGAAAACACTACAGGCTAACTTTGTTAAAATGGACATTTTTTATGCTACCAAGCTATATCATTTATATTTTTAGTATCGGAATTATATAATTGACCTTATAAAGCCTAAAATGTTCATGATCGTAAAAAGTATAATTTTTCAATCTAATGGCGCGATTCTTTATTAGATCCTAAAGATACGGATAATAGGTTTAGGATCGCAGTGTTTTCAGTAATAACCGATATAGATTATCCACGGCGATATTATCCAGTGAACACGGACTACGATAAAGCGCCACCTCCATCGGTTCGAGTGGCCCGAGTTGCTGAGGATTCCCTAATATTTGTAAATGTGGCGGGACACTACAGTGTGTGAAGACGGCCACAGCCAGCCCGCTCTCTACCGCCGCGATCTGTCCTGCCAAACTTGAACTATGGTAGACCACTTTATATCGTCGTCCTTGCAGGCCAAGTGTGTTGATCGCACTACGTCTTGCTAAGCTCGTTGGCTCATAAACGGCAAGCGGCATTGGGTCACGCCGCCAGAGCTCAAACTGTGAGGAACCTACCCATACCATAGGCTCGTAGAATAAAAACGTACCTTGATTGGGCCTTTCACGAGAAACCAAGGCTAAGTCGAGTTCTCCCTGTTCAACGCGCGGCAGTAACGAGGTCGATTGCTCGCAAACTAACTCAATCTCCACAGCGGTAAAGTGTGAGGCAAACCGTTTAAGCGCGGGTGTCAGGTACTTCGCCGCATAATCGTCAGGCACCCCTAACCGAATACGACCTGTAAGGCCTTCCCCTTGAAAGGATGTCTTAATTTCTGCATGCAAGTCGAGCATTCTCCTGGCATACCCCAACAATTTCTGTCCTTCTACCGTCAGTTGAAGCTGTCGTGGCCCTCGCACAACGAGCTGACACCCCATCGCTTGTTCGAGTTTCTTCAATTGCATACTGACCGCAGACTGAGAACGATGTACCTGTGGTGCTGCCGCTGATAACGAGCCAGCGTCCACGACCGCAACAAAACAGATCAGCCACTCTATTTGTAGATTCTGGTAAACCATATCATTACAACCTATTCGATTTTCTAATAGCTAACTGCATTATTATGCGTTTTATTTATGGCTGCAACTGCAGCATAGTCAATGCCTGTCTTCCATTACTAAGGATAGCGCTTATGTCGATATTGCCCCGCCACCCTAACCCAAGTCCCCTGCTTACGTTTGCGTGCAGTAAAAGCGGGTTCTTGCAACTACTGCCTATCTCTTTATTTGTCGCGGTGTTTGGCGCGGCGTTTGGACTTGCCGCTTCACAGGCAGGTTTATCGCCCTGTTCCACGACGATAATGAGCCTGACGGTATTTGCGGGCTATTCACAGTTCGCCGTAATCGCACTTTGGAGCCGCCCCATTTCATTGCTTACACTGATTCTTACGGTGTTCGCCATTAATGCAAGACACCTGTTAATGGGGGCCTCGCTATCCCCTTGGCTACACACTCTTCCCCCCGTTACGCGTTCTGGCATATTGGCAGCCCTCTCCGATGCGAACTGGGCAGTAGCTGTGAAAGAGTTTGCTTTAGGGCGCTCAGGACTCGGCGCGCTGTTCGGTGGTGGTCTCGCGTTATGGCTGGCATGGAATCTAGGTACCCTGGTCGGCGTGTATGTCGGGCAAGATTTACAGGACCTGCATCGTTTCGGACTCGATATGGTAATGGGCTGTTTTCTACTATCGATGGTGTTTGAAGAGAAGCAAAATAGTAATACCTTGCTGATAGGTCTTAGCGCTGCGGGCGCCTCTCTGCTGGCGTATCATTTTGGTCCGCAAAATAGCCATATTATCGTGGGTGCTATTGCTGGCGGAATCATGGGCATGCTGGTGAGAGGTCGCGATGTTAATTAATACACAAGGTGTTGGAACGCTGATTATTATTGCCGTGATGACGATTGTCACGTTACTGACGCGTTGGGGCGGTGTGTATATCATGTCGTACTTCAGCTTTACCCCCAGAGTGCACGCCTTTATAAAAGCGATGTCTGGCTCAGTGCTAGTGGCCATCATTGCGCCCGACCTTCTGACCGGAGGGAAAGACACTCAACTGGCATTACTGACAACAGCGTTAATCATGATGATCAGTAAACGCCCGATGATTGCCATAACGGCTGGGGTCATGGTGGCTGCATCGTTAAGGTTTTTTTACCCTAATGCCTGACAGGAGGAAGACTATGCCTATGCCGCAAGCACTGGTACTGTTACCCGGTTTTATGTTAGATGAAACTTTATGGGATCAAGTCATTCAGGCCTTACCCTCGCATTATACGCTTCACCCTTTCCCACTATGTGACGGCGATGATATCCCTGCGATCGTTCAACGGATAAGGCCTCAACTCCCAAAGCGATGCGTCGTGGTTGGATTCTCCTTAGGGGGGTATGTAGCGAGACAGTTAGCCGCTGATTGTCCCGAAAACGTCGCTGGCTTAGTGCTTATCGCTACGTCTTTACGTGAACAACAGCGCGGAACTGAACACCAATGGCCGACGCAGCAAAAATTGACCAAGCTGAGTCCTCGAGCGATCCGCGCTGCGCTGCATCCGCAACAGGGTGACTGTGAAGCTTTAATTTCAGCCGTTCACGCCATGGGGGAACGATTGGGGCCTACGGCATGGCGATGCCAGTCATCCTTATCAAGAACGGGTATAGCCTCGGCGACACTACACTGCCCTACGTTAGTCATCGGAAGTCGCCACGATCGAATTCGAAGCCTAGCCGAGTCGGAAGAATTAGCGCAACAGATCCCACAGAGTACCTTAAAGGTCTTCGAGGAATCAGGGCATTTAATCCCCCTCGAACAACCGCAATTACTTGCGAAAACGATCGTGGAATGGCTAGACGCCACCGCCGTCACCCATGACGACGGTGGAAATACGTGATGCAGTGGTAGAGGGGTTGGCGACTAGGCTAGGACTGGACCTTGATCACAACCTTACCGAAGTTTTCACCACGCAACACTTTGTTCAAGGCCGATGGTGCCTGTTCAAGTCCCTCTATCACTTGTTCACGATAATGGATCTCGCCGTTTTCTACCCAAGGGGTCATGGTGGTTAAGAAGTCTGAATAGTGATCCGCGTAGTCGGCAAAAATAATAAAACCTTGTAATAGAATACGCTTCTTAATCAACTGCGTAAGAATATAAGGTGTTTTATCCGGCCCATCAGGCAGATCGGCATGGTTGTAATAGGAAACTGCCCCGCAAACGGGTACGCGAGCACGGGGATTTAAGCGAGGAAATACCGCCTCAAAAACTTTTCCACCGACATTTTCGAAATAGATATCGATGCCTTTAGGACAGGCCGAGGCTAATTGTTGCTCGAAATCTTGCGCATGGTGATCAATACAGTGGTCAAAGCCTAACACCTCCACTGCATGGCGGCACTTCTCCGCCCCCCCTGCGACACCCACCACATGGCAACCAAAACGTTTCGCGAGTTGGCCAACCGTCGCCCCTACAGGACCGGTAGCCGCCGCCACCACTAAGGTTTCACCTGGCTGGGGTTTACCAATATCCGTAAGGCCCATGTAAGCTGTGAAGCCGGGCATGCCCAGTATCCCTAGCGCATAAGAGGGATGTGCCATTGCCTGATCGAGCTTGACGACCTCTTGCGGTTTCGCCAGTGAATAGTTTTGCCAGCCGCCTTGGGATAAGACCCAATCGCCCTCTGCAAAGCCTTCCACTGTGGAGTGCACAACGCGAGACACCGTCCCGCCCACCATCACATCACCAAGCTGTACGGGCGGTGCATAGGACTCGCTGTCATCCATTCTGCCGCGCATATAGGGATCGAGTGAAAGATATTCCGTGCGCAGCAGCAATTCCCCCGGCTGAGGCGTAGGCCGTTCACCGGTGACCCAAGCGAAACTTTGCTCAGTCGGCTCTCCGTTTGGGCGTTGACTAAGCTGCCACCCCTGATAAGTCTGTGCTGCAGTGGACATAGCGACTCCTTAAAAGATAAATACTGTTCAGTAGAGCCTAGCTAACTTTCTGCCCACTCGCTAGGGTTACAACTTATCCTTTGATGCGCCAGAGAGCGTGACGGCCGGCCCTAAACGCCTATGCTGACCCTAATAGCGTTTAGAAACGACACTAAAGGTACTCTCATTTTTATAGCCAAGCTCGAAGGCTAGGGTCTTAATCGCATCACCGCTAAATCTGAGTGATTTACTGGCCAACCGCATACGCCAAGCGGTGAGATAGCGTATCGGCGTGGTGCCCATCACCTCACGAAAATGTTTGGCGAATGACGCTCGAGAGACTGATGAGATAGCCGCGAGTTCATGGGGCTGCCAAGCTATAGCCGGCTGTTGATGGAGATGAGGCAACACTCCTAAAATTCTGGGATCGATTAAGGCTGCGGCGATACCGCCGGCAGATATTTGCCGCAGCGACGTGGCACGAGAAAAGATCTTCCTGACCACTAAACTCTGGGTACAAGATTATGGTTATGAAAGCACCCATCAAGTGTTCTATCGTTCGTTAGAACGGCTACAAACGGATTACCTCGATCTTTATCTTATCCACCAGCCCTATTCCGATATTTATGGATCTTGGCGGGCGATGGAGGATCTGTATCGTGAAGGGGTGATCAAAGCGATAGGCGTTAGTAACTTTTCTTCTGCGCAGCTAGCGGATTTGATCACCTTCAACCGCATTGCGCCAAGGGTCAAGCAAGTCGAGACCCATCCTTTCTGTCAGCAATGGCACGCCGCTGACTTTATGCAGCAGCATCATATAACGATCGAAGCTTGGGCCCCTTTTGCCGAAGGTAAAAATGATATTTTTACTCAACCGCTACTCGCCACTCTGGCTGAGCGCTACCCGAAAAGTGTCGCGCAGATCATTTTACGCTGGTTGTTGCAGCGTAATGTCGTGGTGATCCGGAATTCCGTGAATCCTCAGCGTATCGCTGAAAATTTTGCGGTATTCGATTTTAGTTTGACCGAGCAGGATATGGCGACGATAGCGACTTTAGATCTTGGCAAACCGTTAATCGCAAACCATGCAGACCCAGAACGTATCGCGTTTATCGGAACACGCCGTTTTGCTACCTGATCAACAAGTGATTCCTCGAATAATAATCCTTTTTACATTGTCGAAGGTTTGTTGAAAAAAGACCGGATCATCGAGGTTTTTACCGCTAATGGCGGCAACCTGTACGCCAAAGTCAGCATAATGCTGCGTTGTTGCCCATAAGGTAAAGAGTAAATGCAGCGGGTCGATCGGGGCAAGTTGTCCCGCATCGATCCAGCCCTGAATAATTGCCGATTTCTCGTCGACAAGCTGTTTCAAGGCGGTGTTAAGGGTGTGGGTAAGTAATGGCGCCCCCTGCAACATCTCTAAGCAGAACAGTTTCGAGGCTTGCGGGTGGTCCCGTGATACGGTCAACTTCAGTAGTATATAGTGCTCAATAGCGGTTATCGCATCCTGCTGCGCCGAAAAGGCTTTTAACGGCGCCAGCCATACCTCTAATAAATCTTCCAGTAGTGCGATATAGAGGGCTTCTTTCGACGGGAAATAGTAGAGAAGATTGGTTTTTGACACGTCGGCACTTTCTGCCACCCGTTCCAACGAGGTGCCATGCAGCCCGAATTGTGAGAATAGCGGTAATGCCGCAGAGAGAATGGTCCGGCGTTTTTGATTGGCGGCGCGTGAACGTCGCGAAGCACTGGCCTTAGTTTCACTCACTGACACTCTCCTCTTAGATAATCGACTGACTGCACCGCCCTTGCCCATTACTGTTCAACGATTGTGCACCAAATGGTCTACTTCAGACCATTTGCTCTAGTGCTGAGCAGTATAAAGGATTAACTCTCTCATCAATAAGGCTTTTTTAAAGTTGGCACCCTGCTTGCAAATTCCTGGGTATCGGACCGCTTAGCGGCTCGTCCAACACTCCGTGCTCCATCAACTAGTTTGAGAGAGGTGGCAAAGATGAAAATTGGTGTCTTTATTCCCATCGGCAATAACGGTTGGCTTATCTCAGAAAATGCACCGCAATACAAACCGACCTTCGAGTTGAATAAAACCATCGTTCAACGGGCTGAGCATTATCATTTCGATTTTGCATTATCGATGATTAAGTTACGGGGATTCGGCGGTAAAACCGAATTTTGGGACCATAATCTCGAATCTTTTACCCTTATGGCCGGACTGGCGGCGGTAACGGAACGGATAAAACTGTATGCCACGGCAGCAACCTTAGTCATGCCTCCGGCCATTGTCGCCAGGATGGCGGCAACTATCGACGCTATCGCGCCAGGACGCTTTGGGGTAAATGTGGTGACCGGGTGGCAAAAACCGGAATATGCCCAAATGGGACTCTGGCCGGGTGACCAATACTTTAGCCAACGCTACGACTACTTAACCGAATATGTCTCGATATTACGTGACCTTTGGTCCACGGGCCGCAGCGATCATAAAGGGCTATTCTTCACCATGGATGACTGCCGGGTAAGCCCTCAACCTGAGTCTAGGATGGAGATTATCTGTGCGGGACAAAGCGATGCGGGCCTGAATTTTTCTGCACAGCATGCCGACTATAATTTCTGTTTCGGTAAAGGGGTAAATACCCCATCTGCTTTTAGTCAGACGGCTCAACGTATGAGCGATGCTGCACAGCATGCGCAGCGCGATGTCCCTTCTTTTGTGTTATTTATGATTATTGCCGAAGAGAGCGAAGCCTTAGCCCGCGAAAAGTGGGAGCACTACAAGGCGGGCGCGGACCACGCCGCACTTAGCTGGCTAACGGACCAAACGCGGCAAGACCAACGCGCCGATGCGACCACAAATGTGCGTCAAATGGCGGACCCCACTTCAGCGGTAAATATCAATATGGGGACCTTGGTCGGCTCCTACGCACAGATCGCCGCGATGCTTGATGAAATTGCCACCGTTCCGGGGACGGGAGGCGTGTTATTGACGTTCGATGACTTTGTGACCGGCATCGAGAAGTTTGGCCAATTTATCCAACCGCTGATGACGACCCGTCAACACCTCTTACCCACCGCCAGCCGCGAGGTCGCTTAAATGACATCTATTGCCTCTACACCCGTTCGCCGTGATACCAAGGTCCATGACAACGAATTATTTCTCGACGCCCGCCCTGAGCAGCTGGCCATGCCCTGTGAACAGACGGCGTTAATCGTTATTGATATGCAGAACGCCTATGCAAGCCAAGGCGGTTATTTAGATTTGGCCGGTTTCGATGTTAGCCATACTGGACCTGTCATTGCCAACATCAAATAGGCAGTTAAGGCGGCACGCGCCGCAGGAATTAAGGTGATCTTTTTCCAAAATGGCTGGGACGTCCACTACTTGGAAGCTGGCGGCCCCGGATCGCCAAACTTCCATAAATCCAATGCCCTCAAAACAATGCGTCAGCAACCCGATCTTCAAGGCAAGCTCCTGTCAAAAGGCGGCTGGGATTACGCCCTGGTCGATGAACTGACGCCACAACCCGGCGATATCGTGTTAAGTAAACCGCGTTACAGCGGGTTCTTTAACACTCAGCTCGATAGCTTATTACGTAGCGCCGGCATTCATCACCTGATCTTTACGGGGATAGCCACCAATGTGTGCGTGGAATCGACGCT
>Ga0157363_1001913_pt1 | contig 17869 bp, 11 predicted proteins | sample AttsexASBM1_FD_111477 | JGI IMG/M metagenome (GOLD analysis project Ga0157363, IMG submission 111477) | Fungus gardens microbial communities from leaf cutter ant in Ribeirão Preto, State of São Paulo, Brazil - Atta sexdens ASBM1 | ecosystem: Host-associated > Fungi > Mycelium > Unclassified ... | reverse complement strand
TCGTATAATAACGTCGTTGCGTAGTGCGATGGAGCATCCAGGAGCACCAACATCCGCTTACTTATATTTGATTATCATACCTCATTCAAAGTTTCACCGGTCTCGACGCGCTACCTCGTGAAAAGTTTCACCAGTTTCGGAGATCGCTTCTCTTTCTTTCCTCTCCGAGCACGAAGACTGATGTCCTTATATAGATTTGTATGTACACGAAACTAATAATAAAGACGCTTCGCTTCGTTAAACGCTTATATATGTGTATTATATTTTCTTTTTCCGACCAAGCTCGAATGCAAATCTTTTAGCGTTTGTATAGACCGTTCTTAATTCTTTATTCCACAGAAGATTTATTGAATATTTGCTCATATATAGATCATTTATACATTGAGAATGCACAACCGTTGATAATTGTTGGTAAAAAGTCGATGTATATTTATTTGTACAATGAATTATTTGATTCTTTTCCGTCACGATTCCTATTTTTTGTTGCTGATATGTATGTTAATAAATTTCTCAAAATTATACTTTTTTCTTTTATAAATGTTTTTACAATAAGAGATGAGAAATAATTAAAAAATAAATAAATCATAAAAAAAATAAAATGCTGTGCAAAGAATAAACTATTAAAAATATAGGTGTTCTGAAAACAGAAAAGTTTTTTCTTAAGTGCAGAAAATATATTGTGAAGTCATCGAAAAATTGTAATGTTCTGTCTATAATTAAAGTTCTTGCACCAAAGGCAGAAATTCTACGGCGAGATATAAAAGTGACAGCGCCATGAATGAACGTATAGACGCAATCACGAGTAAGTTAATTTGCTGGGTACGGTTTACTCCCGTGACATTCTTCTTTATCGCGATACAAGAAATGTCAGTTCCCACTCAAAGAGCATAATTACGCGGCAGAGGTAGCCGCGCCGCCACAGAAAGATAGTGATATATAGTAGGGAATTAATCATTGATAGGAATGCCAGGATCTCATTCTCGTTTGAAAGGCTTGATCAACAATGAAAAGATGGACGAGCAAAGTCGAGCTTACCGAAGCGATGTTTCTTACTATAAATGTACATAGAATGAAGAGTGTATTTGAGACGCGAGAGAATAAAGTAACTTAACAACTTAATAGCTATTTCTTAATAACGGTACGGTGCTGCGAATATAATATGCTATGTTTATGAAGCATCACTATTGGTATTTTCTGTTATATTCATCCCGCCTGTCGACTTGCTGGCTCAAAGGCTGTTGTGCTTTTTGGGCTGCTGCGCGAGCTTCTTCCTCCTAAAAATAAACATACTGAATTTTTATAAACTATTTTTATTCTCTCTAAATCTTTTGGAGTAAAAATTAAGCCAATCGTGAAAAAAAGAATAAAAATTGTTCACTATTGAATAAGAATGGCAGAATTTTACTTTTTTTTGGAATAAGATTTTATTCTTTTGGAATGAGAGTCACTTCAAAAGAATAAAATTTCACTCTTTTTTTAGTGAGACTTCATTCTTTAGAGTAACTTTTATACTCTAAAAAAAGAATGAAATCTTACTCCAAAAGAATGAAAAATTTATTACTTTTGTTTAAAAGTGAATATATTGTATTTTTACTCTTGTTTTCAAGACTGACTCAATTTTTAGTCAGAATGAAACCTCCCTTAAAGTAAGGTTTTATTTCTAAAGCTTTAGAATTATTAATTGATATTATAAATTAGGTTTTGTTGATTTAGTAATTAATTTGTCAGAAGGTTACAAAATCTATTTTTTAAAAAGATCATTTTTTTCTTTTTCAGAAGTAATGTTAACTTGATTAAATACATAACTAAGCGTTAAATCTAATTTTATTATCTATTATTGTTAGAGAATAGAATTAACGCGATATTTGTAACGCCGTTTTTACTTTTACTGTTATTTTGTTATAAAAACGATTTGAAAATGACGTTGCAAATGATGGTAACATATAACAACCAATAATAATATCAGTGTTGGAAAGTCACCCATTACTAAAAAAAAAAGTAACTCATTTTTTTGTAATGCATCAATCGATCAATCGATGCGTTACTTTTAATTCGTTACAAAAGTAACAAGTTATTTTTTTCATTTTCAATAAATTACGCGTAATATTATTTCCTTTAGACATTAAAAAATCTTTTATTCAAATGTTCCTATTTACAATACATATATTTTTAAAATATGACCAACAGATTTGTACGATATCGATAAAACTAATTATTACAATTAATTATCACTACGGTCTGCGGTGCAGTTTTAATTAGATGTAGATATCTCGGATTTGTCAATAGCTTTCTACAGTGCGTAGATAAGAATTGTAGTTTTCGACAAGATAAGGAAGAGAACCAGTAGCTATTATCGATGTAATAATTAACGAGAGTTGAAAGGAAACGGCATATGAGTAACTAGCTTTTTTCTTTGCTTTGTGCAAGTCATTCATACCGTACAGCGGTCTTTAACCTTTGCATCGATATAGATCGGCATGATTTCGCAAGTATGCTCATAACGTAGATAACTGAATGGCTTTTCGCAAACCCTGCTTGGAAACCGTGACCTATGCTAGCTGTGACGAAACAGAAGTTCTTCCCATAAGATCGCGGAGAATGTTTTCCATAAAGGTGAACATGAACGTGAACAAAAGTGAAGAAGAGAGATAAAAGAGGAAGAGAATAAGTGGGGAAAACTGTGAATGGATTTTAACTGCAATGAAGTAGTAAAGTTTTACAACATATATACGATTACTCACAATCAGTCACGTAATCTTGAATGAGTCTGCTCTTTTAATACTTTTATATCCAATAACTCTCCAATAACTCTCTAATATTCCTTTAATAGAATTTAAACTTTAATGTCAATTATAAAATGGTTGTTATTAATGGAGTTTATTTATTTTTAAACAATCCATTCAAATTAATACTGTTGCATTATTAATACTTTTCTAATTTTATCTGCAACAAGTAATAATCTATATCTATAATAGATTAAATATATTTTCGAGTAATCTCCATACATTCTATTGATCTGTATTTTGCAAATAAAACCGCTTAGTTAAGGCACCGTTAATTATCTAAATTAAATACCTATGATGTGGAATTTCATAAAATTAAACGATTATAAAAATTATAACAACTATTAAAATAATTATAGAGAATAATATAATGGAGGCCTAGGATGGAAAAGAAAAAGAAAAGTTATAGAGTATACTTACCTCTTGCTGACGAATACCCGCGTAGATGAGGTCGAGGCCTTTCTGGATCTCTTCACTAACAGGCGGTGGCGTGGGAATATGATCTCCCTGCGCGTGAAAGCCGGTCTCGTCGGCGGTATAGTGAATGGTGATCAGCTGTCCCTCGGGACTAGTGTACGAGAAGGTGCCTTGTTGCACGATCGCCTCCGCCCGGTCTTCACCTTCGCCAATAGTCTTGATGTACCCACTTTCTTCAGCAATGATATTGTTGCCCGTTTCGTAACTGTAGGATTCAAATCGCCCAAGGGTGTTAAATAATCGATTACGCAAAACGGACGATCCAGAAAGTCAACCAGTCCGTGTTACGTAACGTTAAAAACGCGCTAGCAAAGTTCGCATGGATTCAAGGCATCAGGTAATGTCGCAGTCTGATAAATAATTGCGTCAACTTTCGATTACGTGAATACAAACTCGCATAACCAAGATTTCAAAGAATAATGATATATATTATGTAGAGCGTAAGATAAAATGTTAGATCATTAGCGAAATCTTTATGCGCACATGATGTAAGGACAAAATTAAAGAAATATTTTTTGTCTATTTGAAATATTATATGTGCATATATAATATATTATTATTAATATTACTCATTACTCATTTTAAAAATGTTTATATCAAAAAATATAGCTGGCATTATCACTGCAATAATTTAAGAAGCTATCTTTTTTTCTGAATTGTGTAAATACATATGTAATTACCCTATCTTATAAGTTCCATCGTGTTCCTGCTGTTTGTTCCAATGTAAGATTGGGATGGGCGTGGTGCTCGTAGGTCGTCTGCTGTCAGCTTGATGTTGTTCATCATCCTGTTGATAGTTGCGTCCATGGTAATTTTGATCTTGCGCCACTGCCAATCCCAGAATCATTGCTAATGCCTAAAAAATTATAAATGTTTTCTTGATTAGCAAATGCATGATTGAGATACATTTCAAGAAAAAAATGCTTGTTTCATATTGCGATTACAAAACGCATGTGTGTTATTAAGCGTATATATATCATATAAGATTCGGATTACATCAGTTAATTTCTTTTCTAATCGGCATTCTAAGATTAAGGGTACTTTCCAGCAAGAGACACAGATGATACAGTGTAACATAGTGAATTATAATATCTTTGTTGTTTGCTAATGTTAAACAAAGATGAAATGATCACTATGTTGCACTGGCTGTTTAAAATTCACTGCCAATGCTGAAAATATATAGGTAACGTAAATTTTTTAGTGCTGGCAGTGAATTTTGGAACACAGCCACTATGTCTGTGCTGTAAAGCACTATAACTCAAAAGGTAAAATGATGATCGATGAGAATAAGTAGATGTAGATGAGTGTAACGCAAAAAATTTTAAAGTGGATTTATCGGTTTCTCTACTACGAAATCAGGCGATGCGCTCTCAGGAGATGAGTGAAAGTGAGAAGCAAATGCCAACGTGGGTCATTTAACTCCTGACCCGCAAACTCGTACAGCTGGGCCCGTCCCATTTCATCCCAACCTATCGTGATCCCCTTCTACATTATTCTTTGATGTCGCGTTGCTTGTCCCGTTGCGATCTTATTCGTTTATTAATTATATATATTATTATTAATAAATCATAGATTTATTTTTATGAGAGAGAGAGAAAGAGAGAGAGAGAGAGAGAGAGAGAGAGAGAGAGAGAGATTAAATTGATTTGGAATACCGTTTTTCAAAAATTCTATTTTTCAATTGAATTTTGCTCAATTGAATGATTAAAGCTTAAAAAAACGAATAAATAGAAATAATTTTAATATAGTATGCATAAGTAATATGCACAGTAGTATTTTGTATTAGTATTTTTAAAAATTGTTCATTAAAAAACAATATTGTAAATGAATGTGTTTAAATGTTTGAAAAAATACTTCTAAAAAATAAAGTATAAACTCATATCAGCCTCCGGATTATGTAAAACTTCAGGATTTTAATCCCACGCAATTCTTGTTTCGTCACATCAACAGTACATTTTACGCATATAAATTAATAAATGCAGATTGTCGTAATGTATCAATAACAATAGTAACTTTTTAAAATTCTATAAGGATCACGTATTTCGCTTACATGTTAAACGATTCTTCTAATTAAATTAAACATTTTTTTAACTTCTGAATTTAGAAAATTCGATCAAGTTTGATAAATATAAATAAATGAATAAATAATAATGAAAAATGAATAAATATTTCTGAAAACCATGTTTTATTATTACTCTTAATTACTATTAATTTTATTTTAGAACAGATGCATTATTTTTTTTTGAAATTATAATTAGAAAAACACAAGAATTGAATAAGATACTAAAATGAGGATAAAATTATTTAATATCAATTAAATTGATTTTTACACATGATTTTTTGCAACGCAACAATATAATACAGGGATACAAATATATAATATCAGGAACAGACGAACTAGCTTTTTCAATTTCGAAAAGACTAAGTCGTATCGCGCTTAATTGTTTCGGAAGACAGTCTTTCGCGGTTACTTACCACGTATTTCATCTTGACTCGAAAGATGTGTACCTCTTCAATAAGACAACGTGAATATGCGTCAGGGATACAAACGGGGTGATGGCAAACGTAGGGAGATAGTCGCAAACGAACGAGATCGACTGCGATCCCAAGAGAGGAAAGAAATCCCCTTTTATACTAACTCTCACTTTATCCCTACTCGAGAAGACGGGGCTTCGAAAGATGCTTCGTATGCTTTACGGCAAAGAGCCTACATATTTGCCAATAAACGCATGTGTGGGATAGTAGCTTCTTTCATATTAAGCGTTCGTGATGAGACCTGATATTCCGATATCAAGAAGCATCTTGATCCGATTATAACATTACCATATATGATCTTAATCTTGAAATTCTATCGCTTACCTTCCGATAATTATTATTATTTAATTTATTTTTTAATTATTATTATTTACAAAAACTTGTCGCTCTTAATTTTATCTATGATAAAATTAATTAAATCAGGTTTAAGTAAAATAATTAATGAATGTCTATTCATATATTGCCTCATAATCTAAAATATTACTTTATATACTTATTGTTTTACGAAAAAGTACTCATACGTAAACGTAATAAATTATATTTAATGTTTTTAATATTGAAATGCTAATAAAGTAAATTCAATTATTTTTTCGCGGAACATGTTGCAGGTGATTCGAAACTTTCATATAACTTCGCAGTTATTCTCATTTAGGTCTATATAGTTTCGCAGATTATGGAGTTTGAAACTTAGAAAAACAATGGATGAGGAACACACTCTAATATGCATACTTATATGCATCAGAATACGCGTATAAACAACCCACGATTTGTAGGCAGGGACTGTGCTTCCAATTAGCGCAATACACTTGTTTTTACGCGGTCTTCGGATTATTCCGGCTTTTCTTCTTTCCATTTTGTTAAGAAAATTAAAAAAATTCAATTCTTGCATCTTTTAATTAATAATTACGTTCCGCACAGAAGTTGTAAATAATGACCCGAGTGTCATTAGGTTAAAAATTAATGGAACTAATAATACTGTACTTATGGAAATATTTTTAATTCTAACAATTGCATGTGAGTCTGTGATGATTCGCATATTTATATATTAGAAAATAATTTATTTATGTTGATGAAAATAATTTATGTTAGAAAAGATAGAATCAATGCATCAAGAATTTCACTTTAGCATTTAATTGATTAAAATTTTGTTACGGAGATGAAAATTAGCGAAAGTAAAGCCGCAATTACATTAGTCATGTGCATAAATTAATAATTGGAAAAAGAAGCTATTCAATCCGAAAAATCATATGCACAATATTATCCAAGTTTTACGCTACGCAATTCTTGCGGAATTAATTTCTTAATAAAATAAATATTTAATCATCTATGGTAGGATTAGTGTGCCTTCCCTATATTCTATTGTCTGAAGGCGTGTAAGGAAGACATCCCGGGATTATTACGTAAACAGATAGATATGCTAAATACTTTCACGTAGAATCGGCGAGGAGCCGTTGACTTCCGATGCGATATGAAATTCGCATTCTTATCTAGAGACAAATTATGTACGTCCAATCGAACATGGGTCGATGCTGTAACATTACTTTTCACGTATGAAACTTAATGAGTTTGTCTCTCGTGTAAGATATCACTACGGATAAATCGTCGGATCATTGATTATCACAGAATATCAATATAATCGTTATACATAATATTTCATGCCAGTTAGTAGCGATAATCGCCATTACACAGGTTACAATGTAACTTAATAAGGTATATCCTGGTAAAAAAATTTCGCTGAAATTATTTCACGTTTTGGAACATTTCAATGAAATTGAACTGAAATTTCTCCAAAAAAAAATTTTTTTTTAATGTTGAAATTTTATTGAAAAGTTCTAAAACGTATTCTAAAATGTGGAATAATTTCAGCAAAATTTTTCCAGGGATTATATACCACCTTAAATAAATTACCACCTTATTGTGTAATTATTGCTTCATTATGCAGTAAAAAAAAAGATTTTATACATTCCGATTGAAACGTGATTACGATAAGCGTAGAGGCGCGATATTATGAAATTGTTTTAACCGTTTACTGATCTTTCGTGGATTAATGTATTAAAAAGTTCTGGTACACAAAGACATTTTATCGAAACAATATACATAATCGGACATCACAAACGTTTGCATTTGTATATGCTCGCGTGAGTTTGATAAAATATTTGTAAGAGAAATACATATGTTAAGCTATTAAGATTATTATCATTTTGTACACACCTTACTTATTCTCTATTCATAATGCAGGGCAAGGTTGCTGCGACTGCACTAAAATGTAATAACAATGTAATTATATATGTCATCATATCATTCGGTATAAAAAAGATAATATTAAGATGAAAAATTTTTTAAAGATTTACTTTCGTGGGTGTTAACAGAGGAGTAAGAAGCGGAACAAGGATTCAGGGGGACGAGTGTTCCAGGTGGCATATAACTGTCAAAAAGATATTGATACATAAATTTAAAAATTATAAATTTACAAGATATGTAAAAGTATACAGCATGAGATAATAAAATTTTAAATCGCTAAATAATCAAATAAAGAGCGAATTTTGAACCTTAGGTTGTACGTGGTATTATCCTCCATAGGATTGACAGGTGAATAATAGGGCACAGCTTTAGCCCATGATTTCTCGATTTGATTCGTTGGCTCTACCGGCTGATAACTCAATTTCATCGTAGTCTCGGATTCCATCGCAATATCGGATGGCTGGTACTTATGTATAGGCGCGTACGATTGAATAGGCAGTAAGCATTCGTGATCATTCGGTATATAAGACAATTTATGAATCGTGCAGGCTGCAATGATTATATGTTAGTAATAAAAAAAAAACCACAAACAAAGTAGTCGAGCAATGTCTAAGATTTTTTCTTTTTTTAAATGACGCGCTTTTTCGTCTTTGATGAATAGTAGAAATAGTACTATACTTTCTCCGATAAATATGATTATAAAATGTCAGATACATAAATTACTGCAATTATAATATTTTATATATGTGTCGTTAAACACTTACATTCCAGTGGCAAGGATGAGAAAGTAAAATTGTTCTCAGGTCGAAACTCTGTCGGTCGCATCATGCGCTTCCAAGTGTAATCGTGCTTTTGTGTAGTCTCACCTTGCATTGCTCCTTTGCCCAACAATTGTGTTTCACATGGCATGATGGACGTTTCCGGTTTAAAGCACCAGTTGCCTAGAAAACTCAACTGCAACGATACGAGATTAATGAAATTTTGAGTTTTCAAAATTTCGAGTTGAAAAATTTTGATTTAAATTTAAATCTATTAATTAAAAAGTGATCATGCAATTTAAACTATAAAAATTTCTGTAATTAATAGTAGTTAATAGTCACGTCTCAAACATGATTTGATGTTGAAACAATGATGCTGGCAAATGTTTTCAATCTTTAAGGGAATAATCACTCAATTATCTCAATTCGCTACAATGATGTGATATGACTTGATAGAATTAATAAGGATTATCGAATCAATCTGCGAGACGATGCATCGATTATTAAGTAATTTTAAGAAAATTATCTCGTAATCGCCACATAATAATAAACTCGAGAACATAACTATCACCCCGAATTAATGCATCATCCTCAAATTAAATTTATCGTGAAAGTACAATTCAGCATTTGCTAACCCGATTGACGGTATCGTGGGAGAGTGGGCACGGAGAGAAAATCATATTGCCAGGTTGATGAATGGGATCCGGTGGTTTGTCACCGCTATATCCGAAATAACTGAGTCGGTACGTGGTGTTGTCGTCAAAGCAACAGCCGGCGTTCAGCAAGTTTTTATTTTCATTTTGAAGAAAAGGTTCCGGTGGCTTCTCATCACAGTTAGGCCAATAACTTAATTTGTAGGTCGTGCATCCATCCATCGACGTCACTGGGCGATGATAATCTCTCTTTTGTTTCCACGATTGCTCCTTTTATAAAAGCAAATAATTATTTATATTTAATATTTATATATAATAAATATTTATAAAAAAGGGAATTATTTTTTACTAAAGTCAATAAATTAATATAAACTAATATAATTTAGAAAATATTAAATATAAAATATTTATTATTTAAATATTAAATATAAAATATCTAAAAAAATTCTTTAAAATACAATTATATTTCAAAAAATACAAAATTATATATTTGAAATAAATTATAATAAATTAAAAAATTAATTAAATAAAATAAGTTTTAGAATTGCTTTCTAAAACTTACTTTTACAGAAACCTCGTTTGGCCAGTAGCTAAGTTTATATGTTGTGTAATCTTCCATCGGTATATCCGATTTAATATATTTTCTAACGGGCGCATAAGATTGTACCGGAAGCAAGCAGGAGGAGTTATAATAGCTCAAGCGATATGTCGTATCATCTGTCAAGATAAATGTTATTAATTAATTAATTAAATAATTTTATGTAATTTTAAATAATTAATTAAATTATATATTCATTTTTTTCTTCTTCTCTTAGGCCTTTGGCTTGTGTTACACCTCTCTCATACGCTTGTGATGCACAGAGTTGTTTATTCAATTACCATAAGCAAACCTACAATTTAAATTTACAATTTGCCGGTTTCAAATTTTTCGACAAGTGTTTCTACGTACAAGAACTCTCGAAAATGCCTTTTTCGAGAGAAGACAAAAATCATAAATATTTTGATTCCTATCAAATCCTGGGATCTCTGATATGATAGACCAGTATTCTATCTGCCATGCTATGTTCACGCTCTGATCTTTATGTATTTTGTTTTTCATAATTAAGATTATAATAAATATTTTTCTCTAACAATGAGAAAAAAGTTAAAGTTACAGTAAATAGATATTTATATCTAGCAATGTATGTGCGCGCGCGCGCGCACGCGCGCGCGTGTGTGTGTGTGTGTGTGTGTGTGTGTGTGGATTACCAGATAAAGCAGCACATGGAGGATATAAATTATTTTCTATCTTGATGACCTCAGGACGTGTCATGCTTTTCCATGAATAATCATGTTTGTGCGTCGTGACATCTTCCATCGGGCCTCTACCCAGCCACTGCTTATCACAGGGTATCATTGGAGGATCTGTTTTTACGCACCAATTGCCAAAATAGCTCGTCTGGAAGAATAATCAGATTCTAGTCAACGTTATTTTAAAAGTAAAATATTCATCATACTTTATGCGTCGTTTCATCAGACATTGGTGCATCACTGCATGTTAAATTATCTTCAGGACGAATGGGTTCAACAATGGTACCAAGTCCATCCCAATAAGAAAGACGATACGTGGAATTTTTATCCATCGATATGTTTGATTTCCAATAATACTAAAAAGGAAATTATAATAGAAACACTTTAACAGCAACAAATGAAAAAAAGATATTTTTTTATAATTAACTTTATAATTAATTTCATTGTAATATACGTTAATCAAAAAATTATAATAACTGTTAGAATACTCTTCATCAAATTTTTTTTAATCTACTTACGCGAATAGGTGCAAAAGATTTTGGTACTTCCGGCTGGATATATTTCTGTAAAAATTTTTTGTTCACTCTTTAATTTAAACAAATCAATACGTGCAACAACAAATAAATAAATATAAAATTAAATACAAGTGAACATTAAAATATATCACTCACGTAACATGTGGATTGCGGTAAACAACAGCAGCAACAGTTGCAACATTCATCATGGCCCAGCTAAAATGTATTTATATTTCAGAAAAAGCAAATATAAATCGAAAAATAAATAGAACAACAAATACAATTGTGTTTAATAATCTTTTTTTTTGAGTATCATCAAAGCTTACCCGAAGTTTATTTTTTGCTTCAATAATCGATTGCTGCGGTGTTGGTTTAGATCTACAATGATAAATTAGTCAATATTTATTTTAAAGAGACACGTGATGAGATTTGAATATAAAAAAATATGCTTAATATCAAAATCAAATATCGACAAGTTATGGCGATGTCAGCTCACGGTTCAGAGGAACAGATCTCCATGATTCTTGAAACAATTTGTTGACGCCGGTATCTCACTTCGAATATATCACAAAAATATAGAAGGGAAATTTAGTTAAATATAATTTTTAAACGTTTTGTATAGTAACAAAAAAAAGTAAAATGATCGAGTTGAGTGATGTTGTTCATTATTACTTCGAGATATTGATATTAAGATTTTTTAATTTATAAAGAGCAGATAAATTCGTTTTATTAAAATTTATTTTTTTTTAACTTACATTTTAGATTTAAACAAAATTAAAATCGTTTTAAAAAATAGAAAACATATGCCAAACACATAAATAAAATGCAAATATTACATATATTCTTTCTAAAATGAAAAATTAATTTTTGTATTATATATTAATAATTTAATTTTCATATATATATATATATATAAAATAAACGGTTTAAACATGATTATTTAAAAAAGTAACTTAAAAAGAAAAATTAATATAAAATGAATGTATATTAACCAAGTGTCTCATTAACTAATAAAACTAAGTTACTAACCTTGAAAAAGCTTAATTGTAAAAAAATCTATTAATTTTTTCAAGGAGAGGCTTAGAAATGGTCTTCATTGATTTCAATAAAACTTGATAGGATTATAAAATGTGTTTCCCTATATAATTATTTGGACATAGAGCGTAGACGTAGAGCGTCAACCATTTCCGAAATATTTCAATATTCAATCTGATAGTGGCAGTTTTCCTTTATAGTTTATTAAGATGTTTATATGTTATGTCCAAACTCTGGTCATATGAATTGATTTAGAGAAGAAAGGAATGAGAAGGAATAATGGAAGGATGCTAGAGAGATCTTTGTCTCGCATGCATCCGTGTGAAAGAGGATGGAGCAAGTCGAACGTATTTAGATAACTTCGAAATATGGATGAATATCTCGAAAGGACGCTATGATTTCAGAAGTGGCCGATCACTGCGAGAATTACAAAAGTTAAAAAAAAAAGGACAAAATTATTTCTAAACCATTCTCATGTTTTGTCCTCATGTTAAACCATCCTCCTAAGAAAAGAGGAATAAACTCGAGGATTTGATTGATAAAAGAAAGAATGATAATATATTATATTAATGAAAGAAAAAGGAACAAAGTTTGCGGCATAAATAAAGAGAAAGGATCTATCAAATATACAGAATCTATCAAATATATTGGAGATGTATAGGAAAGGAGCGAGCATGATAATCTATCGAACTCGAAGGAAGGGGATAGATGAAAGTAACGTTAACAGAGAATAATGCAAAGGCTGAAAGGGGAATTGATTAAAAGGAAATAAACAAGAAATCGAGGTGATCGAACAGGTTATACAGTAGAAAGACCTACGTCCGGACACTTACACATGAAAAGAAACAACATAACAGAAAACGTATTTTTCAGCAAATAATGCACATTGACAAGTTATTTTTCAAAGTGACTTGTGACTTTCTCAACTTTAGCGCTTAATTATTGTTACAGTTATAAAAAATTGCAACATCATTATCAAATTGTTGTAAAAAGTAACGGTAAAAGAAACAGCGCATGCATTGTTTCCATTTCTTGAATATAAATTACATTTTCAAATATAAAGTCAAAATCTTTTAAAATGTATCTCAAATGATATTGTTAAACGATATTATTACGTATGACATTATTATTTTGATAATTTACATAAAATAGAATATATAATTTTATTTACTTTCGGTTATGAGCTTGTGGATCATGAATTACGCATCACTTAATTATAAATAATTGGTTAAAAAATTTCTTAAAAATTAAAATTTTTTAGTTTTAGGAATTTTTAAAAATATATAGCAATATATGTAAAAAATACATTTAGTATTTATTAATTAAATTGTACAATTGCTACCTTGCCCTAAATCATGTAAAAAACCAAATAGACAGTTACTTTATTACTTTATTACTTTATGACTTTATTAGCAAGATATCAGCCATTGTGATTTAGTGGTATAAGAACTATGTGATTCATTAAAAAAACACTGAAACGAATGATTAAACGCGAGAATAGTCTTAATATCTAACCTAGCCTAATTTGATTTACGCGCGCACGATTTAGATATTGTGTACTTAATTAAGTGTTATTCCATTCGGAGCGAAGAATTATTAGCTTTTTTTACTTCGGTACAATACAACTTACTGATACATTACTCAAAAGATATCTATAAAAATAACAAGAGGAGAAAACTGATGAAAACTGACTAAACAACCGAACGGGTTTAAGTTAGTGTAAGACCAAATCTTTGCGTTATTTCCGGAGAATGAGTGGTTGCGACCGCAAGTAAAAGTGGTATGTCCGCTGCATCGAGATCTAAAGCGTTCATCAAGCTATTCACATTGGCATCAGACTCTTCCATAGACATCATCATTTCCGCCAAGGCTTCGCTTCTTAACCATAATTCTCTCAGTTTAGCCTCCAAAATCGCTATGCACTAAAACATTAGTTTGACAGATTTACTTATTTATAAAAAATAATTTACAAAGAATAAAATTTGTTTAAGAAAAAGAAGGAGAAAGAAAGAGATTTAAATTGAATTGAAAATTGACAAAAAACTCACATGGATAGGAGAGTGATATTTTCGCCATACATAGGCAAAGGATTCCAACATGTTCGATACCAGACGTGACATTCCGACCGGTAGTGGAGGACTTTGCCAAGGCGTATTATTTGATAAGATTCCGACATGCCATGTGTCCAAGTCGGCTAGTACGCAGAGTGCTTCTGCAACCGGTTGATCGATCGTTGGAAATCGAGCGCTAGCCATAACTTCTTCACGCATACACGACCACCACTTTTCTTCTGATTCAATTTCGGAATTATCCTTTTCATCTTCTGATAGCTTTTTCCTTTTTCTCCTCTTCTTTCTCTTAGTTATACCTTGTAGCACCAAACCCCACGTATAACCTGTATTTAGAATATTAGTCTCGTCATTTATAGTCTTATTTCGCATAAGAGTTTTCGTAAAGCCCATTTCTCTAATTAATCCAGTTTTGACCTGTGAAATTTTCCTTGATCTGTAACAAAAAATAGTTATATTAAATCTAAGTGAAAATGAAAATAAAAACAAAAATAACAAAATAACAAAATTATTTCGATATAAATCTCCCAATGAAGTGATGGCATTAAGATAGAAGACTTCTGTTTTGTATCTTAATTCTGTTAGTTAATTCAGATAACTATATCTGAAATTCAAAGATCTAGAGTAAATTTTAAGTAAATTTTTAATTTCATAACTTTAAAAAATTAATAAAGACTTCATTTTAATAGATGTTATATTGTATTTCGACAATACACTGACTGTGGCATTGGTAACTCCACGACGCTGTTGGCTTCCATCAAAGCCTCAAGGCTGTTGGATCGCGACAGTCTCATGGTTCTACTACCTTCGGAACTTCCACACGTACGTAATACCTCCGTCGCATTCGTCGGCGTTTCCAACACTTGTTTGCTGCTGTCATAATCTTGCGAGGCAGCGTATCCTTGACCATTGCATTTCAAACAAAAGCCTATGGACCTCGCACCCATACTAGACGTTGCTTCCGGAGGAGGCTGCATGCTCTTCGACGATTCAGGGAAGTTTCTCTGGATGATCTTTCTCAATACACCCTCCGGAAGTTGTGCAGATGTACTAGGCAGTCTCGTAAAGGTATAAGAACACTGACAATTGTTATTAAGACGCGGTCTTAACGGTAACTTCGCGGGTTTGTCTTCCCCACCGAGAGTAAAGAAGATTTGCGATTCCTTAAATTCGTCACTAAATCCATCGTTTGTATCAAGCGATAATTCAGGTCTGCTGTAGAATATTTTCAGTGGATCCACATTATTCAGCTGTTGATGCAGCTCAGTCTTTCCAGTCGCGAGACTCTCTTCAGTATCGTGCACACCCAACTTCTTCTCGAAACCTCGCAAAGGAAACTGCAGGAAATCTTGCGGCTGATATCCCTTTGACGTGACATCCTCCTGCGATCCAATCTCGCTAACAATTATTTTCACTTCGTTCGACACTTTGAAATTTTTCTCGCTATTCTTAGATCGATCCTCCTGCATCGGCTCGTATTTCTCGCTTTTCTGATTTTCGCGTAATAAAAATTCCTTCGTTAGAAACTTAAGATCTAGCAGAGCCTCGGTCGATTTCATCATGAGCGTGTCAAGGCCGGATTTCATGGTATCGCTACGCTTCAGAGGACTGACTGATCGCGAGAGCCTCGGTCGTTCCGCAGGATACCGTGCAGTGCATTGTGCGTTAATATTGTCGGTTCCGGTTTCGAACGATTGTGTCGACTTACGCGATGGTAAAACGCGCGACTCGCACCTGCGAATCAAGGCGTTTCGATCGTTGAACACGCACGTCGATCTTTTGTTACTAAATAGATACGGTCGTTTATTGCGAGCCTGTTCCAGCATATTCGTCGCTATCTGCACATCTTGTTGCGATGTGCAGCGATATTCCTGGTATTTTCGTATCGTCCCACTGCGAATAAAATAAGATAGGAACGACAAAACGGAATTAATCAAATCACTTTTTCGAGGATCGCCTGCAATTACGGTATGCGCTACTTTCACAGGATTGCCTAGTGCGCCGTACAGGTCGCCAAGTTGTGCCCACAATGGATTACAAGAGTACCAGCTACCTAATTTCTCGATCTAAAAATAGAGATAAATTATAATGTTGATTTCAATGAATTCTCGTATAAAGTAAATAATATTAGCAACTATATATTGACATATTGAAGATTTCTGTTGGAAACGAACTTCTTTTTTCCCAATTACGATTTTAAAAATATTGAGAAAATTGCGATGTAATTGTAATTGCGATGTGATAATCATAATCCAGAAAGTCATCTGAAGGAGCATTTTTCTTGAACGGTAAAATAAAAAACGGTAAAATAAAAAGGATAAAAATTCGTTTTGATATCTCACTTAATTTGCATTATAAGTGCAGTGTTAAAGTGTTGATAATTTATTATAATGTTTTAAGAACCAAATTGTAAAATCTAGATATGCGTGCCTTCACAAAAAAAGAAACCGAAAAGATCTCATTATGAAATATTATTTCTGTAAGACGAAATATAATTTTGATTACATTTATGCCGTAAGTAAATAACAGATTATTTTATTTGTTATAATTATATATATTTTTAAGAGCGAAATTGCAAGATCTGACTCTTTAGAAGGTTTCACAGCTTCATAAGATATAAGTCAAAAATAACTTTCACGACAAAATACTTCTTTTTTCTATAAGACAATATACAATAGATAGAGTACAAATATGTATCTGTAAAATTTTTGAAAGATTTTATTAATTTTATTCTACTCATAATATAACGACATTTTAATCCAATACATACAATTTCTGTATTGATTTCAAGATTATTCTCAGTTTTGCAATTATTTTTTTAACTCACCATGTGCCGATCATGAGGGGATAACACAGTGTACACCCAACCGAGGTGATACGTTAATACGGCAGTTACTACAGTGCTTAGAAAGCTAAAAGAAAAACACTAAAATAAATATCGGAACGTTCACTCAATCCGTGATCTACACTTCTACACTCACAAATTTGTCGATTTTGTATCGAGCTCGTCGAACAATTGACACATTTGTTGCAAATTGCGATACAAAGTATTTGTCTTCTCATTCACTGTCACGGAATTAAGTAGAATGTCGTGCCACAACAGAGGTGTGCGTGTGTTAGCGTCGACATCAAGTAGTACATGCAACAGCGAAATGACAAATCGAGACGTCGCCTTGCACATTCTATCAGTCAATTGCATCCTCTTATAGTTGAAACCATTAATGTTGCTTGTCTCGATGCAAAAATATCGTAACCGATCTAGCATCCCTTCTAAGAAAGCCATGTGTTCTAAAAGCCGCATTTTTATCTGGCTACAAATTATAAATAATTTCACCTTCATAAAATTATCAATTTTTTGGAGGTGTATGTATGTATATGTATATGTATATATATATATATATATATATATATATATATATATATATATATATATATTTATATATATATAATATTTTTTTTTTAATAAAAACAAAATTATTTTTTACATTATATAAATAAATGATATCATTATTA
>Ga0157363_1001912_pt1 | contig 17869 bp, 16 predicted proteins | sample AttsexASBM1_FD_111477 | JGI IMG/M metagenome (GOLD analysis project Ga0157363, IMG submission 111477) | Fungus gardens microbial communities from leaf cutter ant in Ribeirão Preto, State of São Paulo, Brazil - Atta sexdens ASBM1 | ecosystem: Host-associated > Fungi > Mycelium > Unclassified ... | reverse complement strand
ATTGTCCCTTAACATCACTCCTAACCCTAACTACTATCTAGACTCCTCTCGATCCTTCTAGACCTTAAGTCCTTCCAGACTGCTCTAGACTATTCCAGCTTCTATCACATGACTTCCAGGTCACGTGCCCTTTCTCCATTGTAGACTAATAATAATACTACTTATCTATGTCCAGCTAATTCTAACTCTAGCCAAAGTCTGTCTGCATTCTCGTCTTATAACAATACTCCTATTACCATCAATATCTCAATGTTTGATAAATGCATACAAATAAAAAAAAGATCTCTTATCAAGAATAGTGATGAGAAGAACTATTTCATTGAGAAGCTTGTAAATGCCATCAAGAACATAGATATGTCCTCTATCCAAAGCATTGAAGCTCTCAAAAATATTATTCAGATACTAGCCATCAATATCAACAACACTTGGTATAAGTATTCCAAGAATGTAAACATTACTAAGCATTTCAAAGCATGATAAGATAAAGACTATCACAAAGATCTCAATATGTACTGATAATTTAGATGTCTAGAAGACTAGAAGAAATTCAAAAGGATGGTCAAGAAGACAAAGCATATTTTCTTCAATGAAAATCAATAAAATCACTAACAAGAAGTGTAGCCCATAGGAACTCATGAACTAGGTTAAGAAACATAAACTTCTAGCTATCGAAGCCATTCAACACAATAGTTGACTCTGTATTGAATTGGACAACTTATGGAATGCCCTTCACAACTTATTATGGAATGCTTTGAACACTAACAATTTTTATTTTATTTTCTTTCATTTTTCTGATTTTATATTAATTTTGTTTTGTTTTCTTTTTGATTTTGGATGATGAAGAGGCACATGATACTGCAGTTACATAACATAACACATAATGTGATGTCATAGGCCCAGAACATGGTAAAAGAATCTAGAAGATGACATTAGGGCACATGGATGCAATATAGTGGCCTTGAGTAAGACATAAGGCAGACATAAGGATGAAGCATGGACATGAGGGCAGGTTTAATTATTGTTAGCATGGACCACATGTAAAACATATATATAGAACTCTAATTTAGCAGAGACTCCTTGTCGAGTTCTCTTGTGAACTTCCCACTTAATATCTACTTAAGAGATTTACTTGCTGTGTAGTCGTTGGTCTTTGTGACTAGTGGTTGCCACAACACAACTCTGCACAATCTCATGAGATCGGTCTCCAACTACTGGATGAAATCTCCAGTAAAAACATTAAAACATGGGCACCATTTTCAAGAAAAGAGCTTATCAACACCATTGAAAAATACAACAACTCTTCAGTTCCTAGTCCAGACAAGCTATCTTGAAGTCACATCAAGAGAATTATCAAGAATAGTGAATATATTATCAAGCTCATTGATATCGCTAATGTCTGCATCAACTTAGGACACTGACCATCCTATTTCAAGACATCCATAACCATCATCATTCCTAAACCTAACAAGGCATCATACAACTCTCTCAAGTCCTTCTACCCCATAGTTCTGTTAAACACAATGGAGAAGCTCTTTGAAAAAATGATCAGAGAAAGAATGCAATTCCTAATGATTTCAAATGATTTCATCCACCTATGCCAGTTAGATGGTCTTAAGCACAGATCCACCATGGATGCCAGTATTGTACTTACCCATCTCATTTAATCAGGCTGGGTCAAAAATCTCACCACCAGCATGTTAGCTTTCGACATTGCACAATTTTTTCTGTTACTCAATCACCAGCTTCTCCCTCTCATCCTAGACAAAGTGGAGCTTAATTAGAAAGTTTTAGCTTTCTTCAAGAATTACATAGTTGGTAGAAAAACTAAATATCTCTGGAACAGATTTCTGTCTCCCTTTTGCAATATAGATGTCAGTGTTGGACAAGGCTCAGCTCTTTCCCCTATCCTCTCTGCTCTCTATCTTTCTCCAATTTTTCATATTCTTGAAAAATGATTAAAAATCCTAAAAATTCCCATTTCTATTATTTATTTTGTCAATAATGGTCTTTTCATTTCATAGAACAAATCTATTTCTCTTTTGAATGTAAACCTTTTTTGTAGTTATAATATAATTTCTTCTCTTCTTATAAAGTTCAGACTAGTCATAGAACATGGAACACTTCAGTTTTTCCATATTATTCCTTGAACTCAATAGTAGTGCTTTCTCTTTTGGATAAGACATTGCTACTTCATCTCATGGTTAGCATAACATGTCTCATTATCTATTATTTCTTTCATTTTCTTCTCTCTTGTTGGTTCAGGCTCCATGTACATAGTTATGGAGTAGCTACCACAGTCTGCCCTCATGCTCCATATAATAAATTGTTGATTTAAAAAAAAACCTAAGAAAAAATAATAAGGTTTCTGGAGGCAACAGATATTCTATATAGCTATTAAGTATATTCTAATCTCCTAGATCAGCTTACATAAGGAAAAAATAATTAAGACAGCATGATTAGAGGTATTTATAGCAGAAATGTCTAGAATGTCAGCCTGGAAAGGAAGAAAGGTCACTCTAAGCAGTAGATATAAGGTAGCAGAGGCAGTGGTTGAGTTCAAACTCTGTGAGAAGCAGTGGAAAGTGTCAAGATTATAGGGGCAAATACTGTAGGCTTTGGCAGCAGAATAAGATCAAGACCAGGGAAGTGAACACTGTGGACTTTAATAGAATAGTGGTGTTAAAGTCAAAAGAGTAGGTCCTCTTACAATAACACTGCTGCAGAAGATAGGTTATAAATGGATGTACAGAGAGATAACACTACTATAGAAGACAGTGTTAAAGCAACTGAGCAAAGTCTGTAAGGCTATATGGAGTTTGTGATCTTTAGGGAAATCTAAGATTATATTGTAATAACTAGTAACCATATACTACCCACCTTTAGAAAAACCTAAGAGAATGGAATAAGGTTTTCTATGGCTAATGTTCTAAATACTCTACTGTCCATTGCAATCTAGCAGAGTAATGCTGAGCTGACATTAGAATAATGGTATGCAGATGGTCAGAAACATGAGTCAAAATATCTAGAATATTATCCAAAAAGATAGAGTGTATTTGGAGTGACAAAAGATAGTGAATCAGTAATCCAGGAAGTTTTCTGAAAGGACAAGGTATGAGCACAGGATTTGAGATCTATAGCAGTGATGTTTACAAGTCCAGTGGCAGAGTTTGAGGGTGCAGGGAAGCCTGTAGAAAAGCCTGTGGGATGCAGAGAGATAGTAAAGTTCATAGCAAATGTGAGATTGAGAGTGTTTGCTTGGCTGAGCACAATGAAAGGTTAGGTCCCCTTACAGATGGGTTATTGACAGGGTTGGACTTGGCATATGACACATTATTATATTCCCATCCTAAGTTCATTTTTGTGAACACCTTACTACCTATACTTAAAGATAAAAAGGTAATTATTTTTAATCATCCAGCTACCTACATATCAATATTTCTACATGTACTCAACTAGGAATTGAACAAAATCCATTCATGCCTATCACCTCTAAATAAATAGATGGTCAAACCAAGCATACAGATTAGGAAATGGAATAGTCTTTACATCAGTTACAAATAATTTAATTGGGCTGAATGGCTACTAATAGCCATAATAACCAAATCTACTGAAACATGGCCAAATTCCATTCTCTGTGAACTTGGGATATCATTCCATTAATGGTGAGAAGACAGATCACACAAGTCTTTGTATATATAAACATTCAACTTGAACACCGAGTCTAAGGACTTCGTAAAATCAACCACCCATGCACCCAGAGATGATGATGCTGTATTAAGAGGATCTCGTATTTACCACAAAGGTCTATGTCTCTAGCGTTGTATGTAGTATATATGATGCACTTGTAGAAACTCGGCTTCAATGATCATTAAATGATCATTATCTGTTATGAAACTTCGACTATTTGATCCATAAATCGAATCAAAAAACATAAGGGTTAGTATGAAAAAACCTGAGATACTGCGAAATGCAGTACGAACGTCGCGTGAAATATCGTAAACGCAAGAATACGAGAAAAATAGGCATCGATCAAGCAAACCTAAAAACGACCACCACTCCAATATCCCATAGCAACACCCCCAACTCCAAAATCTCCAAACCGAGTGTCACCCTCGAGCTCGGTTCCGTACATGGTCGTTTTCAAAGCTACGAATGGCTTTTCGGATTTTGGATCCGATCCAGATGCTGAAGGCATCAGGCCAAAGGTCGAGCGAGATTCATCAACTGAGGGGAGACGTCTTTGTGGTGGATGAAGTAAAGCTGTGGGATCGGTCACGTCATTAGATGACCCCGATGGAAAGCGCCTTGCTCTGTCTGACGGAGGTACACCAAAAGTCTTGAACATATCCAAGCGATCGTCCTTAGTAGAAAGGCTTCCCAGAAGACTAAATCCTGCGGGTGTTGGGGACTGTGGAGGTTCTAGAGACGGAAATGCGGGTGCAAACAATGTCGGACTAGGTGCCAAGGGTTCTGGAAGCAGCGAGTAGTTAAAAGGGTTTCGATTCTCTAGCGCACTCATAGAACTCGTTGAATATCCCTGCCTCACACCTCGAGGGCCATTCGATCGAGACGTGTCCGACAGGTGGTTGGCTGGTGGTAGAAACTCTCCTTCTTGAGGGTCATTGTAAACGACAAAACCTGTAGCACGAGGCAACATGGTCGAGGTATTATCCCCGCTAACCTCCGCTCGATCAACTTCCTTGCCTTTGTTAGATGAACCTTCTCTTGAAAGTTTAGGACGCTTCTTGACTGGACTCGAAGTATCAGCAAATATCCTGCCTGGATCTTCCTCCTGTGCATTCAGTGATTCGCTAATAGAAGACTCTGGTTGTCGCTTTCCGAGCAAAGTGGGAGCATATCCCGTCGACATTACCATTTTTGGTGAAGGTAATCGAACATTGGACGTTGCTGGAGGGGTCGAAGGTTCGACCAGGTAATCCGTTCGCGTGCAAAAGGTTGTTTCCCACACTTGTGCCTCATCGTCGGTCTGCCCAGAGTCTCTCTGTTTTACTATGGCATTTAAATTCTTTACTTCCGTCTCCAAAGCTTGCAGCCGCTTTACCTCGGCTCTAAGTGTGTCTATTTGGTCTTGTAAAGGCTTGACCTGTGTAGTAACCGTCGATAACCTGCTAGGCACAAGATGACTAGACTCACAAATTCAGAAAGCAAGCGCTCAATATCGGGTGATCTTATTGTTTCAGCTTTCTCTTGGGTTGCTTCACCTTGGAAACTAGATGATTGGGCTTGGGACGATGAAACAGCAGCCGCTTGCTGCACATCAGAAGTGCAGGGTGATTCGAATTCTGCATAATACTTAGGCATCCGAGGGTACAATAACGCCTTTTGAAACTTACCTTCTGGAATGGTTGCTTCTACTTGACCGCTTCGACTACGTCTTATCCCTCCTAGTCTCTTCTGCGATTCTTTTGCTTTCTTGCTTCGAGCAGGTGGTGGGGGTACTGGAGCAGCAGTTTCCAGCCTTGCGGCAGCTGCTGTATGGACCTCTCGTCCATTTATTTCCTTTGGTACATCATGAATGACTACCGAAGGCAACCGGGTCGATCCAGCCTTGGTCGTCAACAGTCTGGCTCTGGGCTGCACCGGAGGTGCCGGTGTGGGAGTAGGTCTTTGAGTGTCCTGAGATCTGAAGTCAAGGTGAACTACTATGTAGGCGGAGTGAGAGCGGAAACGCACTGTGCTTCCAACAGCAAACCAATCATTTCATCAGATTTGAGGTTTGCCCGAAGACCCCAATCCTTGACGAACATGAGTTCAGTTGATGGCCAGCGGGACAAACATACCTTGCATATCTTCTGTAATTCTCTGTAATTCATTAATTTGAGTTCCCGTTGGGTCAGTAACGTCGGCATTGCAGACAGCAGGACAAAGCAATGACAATAACGCAAAGACCAGTCTTGCGCGGTTGGTTCCCAACAAGAGCAAACAACGCGCAGTCACATGAGCAATCTATGCCGCCGGCATACTGACTAAGCTCAGGCTGCCGGAGGTGGGCTTCTATAAGTGTTCCGAATTAGGTGTGAATATAGCAGACAAGTATTCCATAGGGTGTGTGATGGAAATAAAGAGGAGTATGGGATAGGCGTATATAGAGATGCCTATGGTTACGCAAGCCACCGTATTGCATGGTGGTAGGCCATGATCCAGAGGAGCTTGTCAAGCCCAGGGTGGAGGTATGGATTGAATCGGCCGTTGCATCAGACTTTTGAGGAAAGTTGCCATAGTCCTTGGTCCCAAGAAGGTCTGAGAGGTACAGTGTTCGAGATAGATGGCCCCTGAAAGGTGGAGCAGAACCGGATAATGTGTTCTTGGGGTTGTATGACTTCGCCTCATCAAGAGGGGTCTCTATAGGAACAAACCTCTGATATTATTTACCGAGGTGCCCACGGCCTGTTCTACACTGCAGGAGTTGACCGAAGACTTCTCTTTTCTCAGCGAGATCGTGGAAATAGTTGAGGGTTGGAGTGACTGTACTGGGCGGTTGGCCAAATGACCAGCTCCCCTGCTACGGAGGGTTGTTCTTCCACTCAGTGGTCCAGGTGATCTCGTGCGCTCGGGGTAGGTTATATGTGATGTCTGCACGGCTGAGGCACCAAGCTATCGATAAGGCATTGGTGGGACGTGTCGAGTGGTCCCACGAAAGAAATTTCTTTACAGTGACAGGCATGATGTACATATCTTAGAGATCACTACATGTATTTCCAGTACACATTCGGCTGAAAATGGTTCTCATGCTCGAATAACTACTAGACGGTCCGGTACTCCGTGTTACGTTTCCCCCCCCCCCCTATCTCATAGTTCTCCCCGCCCATCATGTCAACCTGGACATTGGACCAGGTTGCTCAACACGGCTCTCCCGAGTATGTTTTCAGATGTGAACACGAATGACTTGATCTATGATGCATCAACAGGTCCTGCTGGGTTATCATTAAGAACTACGTCTACGATGTGACGGAGTTCCTCCCAGTTCGTCTTTCTACACGCGTATCATCCCCCGATTGAGTTCAACTTTTGGAAGGAACACCCAGGAGGTGCGAAAATCATACTCAAATACGCCGGACGAGACGCCACCGCCGTCTACGTACCTATTCATCCGCCAGATGCCCTAGAGAAGAACCTACCCTCTACAAAGCATCTTGGTTCACTGGACACCAAATCTATTCATATCCTGAGTGAGAGGCAGAAAAATCGCAAGAAAACAAAAGATGAGCAACGAGTTGAAGAGGCAGCCCAAAAAAGACCGCCTCTTGGTAGGATTCTCAGCCTCAGAGATATGGAGGTGAGCTTACATGGAAGTGCCTTGAAACATTGTCGATAAGCATTTTCAGGCTGTTGCATATCAGACGCTCTCTAGTAAAGCCAGAGCCTACTACACTTCTGCTGCAGACGACGAGATAAGTAAGACCACCTCTTTTAGCAAAGGTCATATCACCCCATCTTAAAACGAGCAGCTCACGACGAGAACGCCCGTGCATTTTCACGTTTTTTCTTTAATGCTCGAGTGATGCGACCAGTTGCAAGATGTGATCCTTCAACTCGTATTCTTGGATTCAAGTCTTCCATCCCTGTCTTCGTCAGTGGAGCTGGACTTGCAAAACTTGGTCATCCAGATGGTAGTCTCTCTCTTTCTATATTCCAGGGACGTTGGATGAGTTACATGACCTTGCAGGTGAAGTCAACATAACAAAGGGTGCTTCACAGTCCGGGATTATCCAGATGGTGTCTTCGAATTCATCACTATCGTATAGCGAGATCATGAATGCCGCCATCCCGTCGCAGACCTTGTTCTTTCAACTTTACAAACATGCTAATGATTCGGTTGCTGAACAACGAGTTCGGGAAATTGACACTCTTGGTTACAAGGCAATTTTTCTGACGGTTGATGCGATCGTGGCTGGCAAACGTGAAAGAGATATTCGTAACCCTTGGCAATTGGAAGACGAGGAGAAGGGCACCCCGACGTATTGGTCCGAGAATGATGGTCCAGAAAAAGAAGTAGATGGACTGGGTACAGCAGGTGCACTCATAGCCAATGATGATCGAAATATGACGTGGGAGAGGGTGCGTCCTGATGCCATTTTGCCTACGCTTTGTGACATTGAGCATTAGACAATTCCATGGCTAAGGGGTTTAACAAATTTGCCGATAGTGATCAAAGGTGAGTGAGCGCGTTCCATGATTGCCCATGTAATGTAGTCTTGACGATCACAAGGCATTCAATGTGTTGAGGTAAGAACACATTGAACTCAGAGTTGAGTGGTTACTTATTTTGTCCTGTTACAGGATGCAGTTCTTGCAGTTGACGCCGGAGTTGAGGGAATCCTTCTTTCAAATCACGGAGGTATGTCCATACATTTAGAATTTTCCTTTAGATTATATCTCCTCTAGGACGACAATTGGAATAGTAAGTGGTTTTATTGTGCTACCTCGTAGATGTCAGAAAGATGCAGGAACTTGGCATTGACTACATGTGGTGCAGTTCCTTACCACCACTGGAGGTGTTACACAAGCTCCGCCTGCAGCGTCCTGATGTCTTCAGCAAGATAGAAGGTATGTATGCATTCAGTATTTGTGTCTAGGTCCTGAGCTGATCGATATAATCCAGTGTACATTGATGGTATGCGATTTAAACACTCTGCAAGGACTTTGGTAACCAGAAAATCAGGCGGCATAAGCAGGGGCACAGATGTCATCAAAGCATTGTGCCTTGGGGCTAGGGCAGTGGGACTTGGGCGGCCCTTCCTATATGCTCAAAGTGTGAGTGTTGTTTTCTCGTGGATGATAGATAACGAGAAATCTGCATCAGACATATGGGGTCGCAGGCGTCGTAAAGATTACCCAGATTCTCGAGAGGGAAATTGTTACGGCCATGAGGCTCGTTGGTGCAGCGAGTATAGAAGATTTACGCCCTGAAATGGTAAGCACACTTGGGAACACGATCTCAGAGGCATGATCATGTTTCCTATCAGGTTGAACGTGTCGACTGGCAGCCAAGGCTGGCGACTAAGCTATGAGATCTTACGTGAAGGGAATTATCTAAAAGCCTTGGTTAGGAATCTCACAATATATCGCAATGCTTGAGATTAGATATTATTTTTCCCTCACTACCGTTTTTGTTTTACGTGGTACCTAGTAAGCTCATTCACTAGTGAGTCGAGGTACTGAAGATCTACAGGTATAATGCGACCCGTCAACGGGGACCATTCTTTTCTTTCTTCGGATGCCCATTTCCAGCGCTTCTATCATGAATAGAAGTTTTGAGATACACGAGTGAGCTCACCAAGTAGAGTACCAGTTCCTTGTCCGTAGGTTGTACCGTTTTCCATTCCTCACAAAACGGATTTTGATGACTGGTGCAGAATATACGATAGGAGTCTAGTGCATAGGGCCCTGTACCCGGTAAATGTGAAATCGGGGTTGAGAGATATCGATATCCCTTGCTGCGTAGTAAATTCGGGGGCTGATTTGTTCGAAAGGCAGTTCTGGGAGGGCGAGCATCATTTTCAGAGGGTGGATCAACGATGTACACTTTCGACATTTGTATCAACCTTTGTGACCGAACATTGTATGTTCCTAAACGGTAAAGACAGTCTTTTAGTTCCTCTCCACAAGCTTTTCGTCCAAGTCGTGAGATAGACATCATACGTCGACATGTAGAGCTACTGACCTTGAGACATAGCCCATGGAGTCGGCCAACGCAGTATTAAATCCCAAAACACAGGAATTGCGACCTTGGCGGTAGTTTTATTGAGTAAAGTGACGGCCACCAGTAATTTCCATGGATCGCCTGCGACAGACTCTGGGAAGAAGGATGAATTCACGTCAAGGCATTTTGAATGACAATACCTTGGATAAGGATCGGTTTGAGAGCGGAGAGGAGTTGATAGAGATCGAGGAACTTGCGAAAGTAGAAGCAGAGAAGGGGATCGTGACGGAAAAAGTGTTCAAAGACAGGCTCGGCATGATTTGTCTCTTGATATTCCTTGCTATCCTTGGTTAGAGTCTCGTTTACCAAGCGGCGGCGTGATCCACGTTTTTTACAAGGGGAAAAATATGGAGAAAGCATGGGAGGAACCGATTCCAAACCTTTGCCAATTAAGGTCACGTGATAAACAGAGTTGAAGTTGAGTTTTAGTTTTAGTTGCTCCCTCTCATCCTGCAGATTGGTTGCTCATATGGGATTCTGTCGTAGATGCGGTGACATTGTCAATGATAAGCGATGCAATAAATGCGGGGGCTCTGTAGTTGGTGAGCACGCGCCTGGCGGAGTAATGCAATCCAACTGATCATCTGCACCCCATGCAGCTCCTACTATCTCCTGGACTCATAGCGATTCACAGGAAGATCAGGATAAATGGTCTCGAACTTATGTGTCTCGTGAGAAGTCAACCTCCCCAGTCCGGCCCAGGAGTCGAGGACCACCGGAAAACGTCTCTCCTTCTACTCGTTTGGACACCACTCCTAGCCGGCGCTTTCCCAGGACCGTAAATGCTCAAATTACTGGATCCACATTACTTGATAACCGCATTACGAATCACATTGCCTCAATTTCCTCTCAACCGGCTTCACCTCTCAAATCCATTATTACTGGACCAATACCCGAGTCTGGTATCTTGCCGTCTTTGGCACCGAACGAAACGACTCTATCCAAAGTCTATGGATCGGTATTACAACCCAAAGAGTCTCTCGTGGCGCATTCTTGTGCTACTTGCGCAACCCCATTTCTTCCTGATGCCACCATATACCCTGACCCCTCCCTATCTACTTCCGAAGAACCTCGGTTCCTGTGCCGCCAATGCTTCATCATTAGTGGAGGCTCCAAGGGACTTTGTCCGAACTGCAACAAACCAGTTACGATCCTCAAAGCAGAGGGTGGTTTTGTCTATGCTGCTGACAAGTACTGGCATAAGAAGTGTTTCAATTGCGAAGGCTGTTCAAAGAATATAGGTAACTCTCCGATGGTCGACTTACTTGGACGTCCCTCTTGCCCTGAATGTTTTGATACCTGCCTTTCTCGCGAACCTCGAACGCCCAAGCAGACGGTAGAGAACACAGGCAAGATGAATAATTCCTTGGAGAGGCGTAATGTTAAAGGTTGGGATCCATCGGCAAATGGGCTAAATAAATTTCAGGACTCTAGTCCAGCTATTGAAGAGTTGGAACAGCGATTAGGTATCGAGAGGAGCCGCGAGAGTAGTCCTGCAATCGAAGAACTGAGTCAGCGCCTAAGTTCAATTGGTAGAAGCCACCAGCCCCGTTATTCGAATCCCTCGAGCCCTCTGCAGTCACGTTATGGACGTGCGGAAGGTAGTCCGAGCCCTGTCTGTCGTTTAGAGCGTCTTCGAAGTCCCGAGCCCGACGAATCACTTGGTGCTTCATCTTCAGTATTTGGAAATCCCCGTCGACTGTCCGGTAGTCCTGCGCCTACAATAGAAGCCATCGACGAAATGAAGAAAAGGTTTTTTCGCCACACAACTACGTCACCTGTTTCATCAACGGTAACACTCTCCGAGTTTTCACCGGCTTTGTCTTCTTCCTCTCTTAACCCATTGAACTCTAGCACATCTAGCTTTAGCTCCAAGATGCCCATATCACGAAGCGAATCTACATCTCCATCCTCCTCCTCGACACCCGATTTCATGTCTGACATTTCCGATACTCTAACTCAATCATCCCTTTCGGGGATAGACTCACCCTTAAATATTAATGAATCGTTGCCCAGTCAGTCCTCACGTTATAACCCTCTCGCGAGTCCTACCGACGTTATCCTTGAAGAGACCAACACGCTCAATCAAACGCCTCAATCCACCATCAAGCTCCGATCGAGGACGTCGGAAACTCAAAACAAATTACCAACCGAGTCGTCTGGGAAGATCCTTGGCTATGTATCGGCCTCAAGCACTTGTGCGAAATGTCACAAGCCACTATTTGCATTAAGGGAAGGGGGGAAATTTTTGACAATCTCCGGAGAGAATGACTCTGATGTATCCCAGACCTTTCATCGGGATTGTTTTCGGTGTACCTTTTGTGATGGCGTATTCAGCGAAAGCACGACTGGCCAAGCAATTTTTGTGAGGTCCTATGCTGGACCCGCTCACGTCGAAGTGCGTCTCTGTCCAACTCGTGTCAGTTGATGAAACCTAACGGGTATGCCAAGTGTTCACCACCGGAAAAGATCACAGTCCACAAGTCGCCAAGCGTTAGCTCTCTCCCCTTCTCACGCGAGAGGGGTTCTCTCAAAACCAAAACCAATAACAGCACGGGTTCTTTGCCTTCACAACCACGGCATATCGGAAGTTCTAGTCGCTATGAACGTCCAACCTCTATTGGAAGTGTCACAGCTCCATCCCCTCGTTTCGGTAGTCGGACGTCGTGCCCAGGATGCCTCAAATCGGTCTCTCTGATGGAAAAGGGCGTGATACCGGGCCCTCAGGGTTCGAGATGGCACGTAGGTTGTTTGGTTTGTGGCGGAAAGCGGCCACCAAATAAGTCTAATTCTTGGATGTTGGGTCGAGGAGAGGAAAAGAAAAAAGAACCTGGGTGTGGAAAGAGGCTTGATAGTGCAGCCAAGACTGATGCAACTGGTCGCATCTGGTGTAGAGAATGTTTGGCGAGTATTTCGATTCCTTCAGCGATTATGGTCCTGAAATTATTATTTTAGTTGATGCTTGGGGTTGGAGGTCCACAGCAGACATCTACCATACCCTTCGTGTCCACCTGTGTTGGGCTTGATGGGAAAATCCCGCGACAAATAAGCGGCACTACGCTCGCCCGTCAATTTACAGGACTAGGGGGCGGGGCTGAGACTGGTCTTCTCAAACAGCTCACGGGTGGTTCTGTCAGCCCCACAAGAAGCTCGAGCCCAACAAAACAGTATAGTGCAAATATTCAGCCAAGGCCCAAGAGCGCTATAGGCATACGGAGTTTTAAGAGCGTCGACGAGGGGAGAGGAATGTTCCTAGTAAAACAGTTGACTGGTTCGAATCAATGGGAGGCTTGAAGTCGCCCCGAAATAAGAGATGCCTCATGAAGAAACTGGGTGCAAGTACATTAACGTAGTTAATCCTCAAGGGAAAAATAACATTTTCAAAGCGATGGCTATAACCACAGTGCGTTCTTCGAACTGCAAGTTGTTCGATAGGTGCATCCGACCTCGGAAGTGAACGTTGATGCAACTCGACGGCACAACTCGACACCTCAGAAAAGGCACCACTTGTGCCATTTTAAGGACACTCCAATTGTATTATACTTTTCATATGACAAGAAGACGGGGTGTGGATGCACCAATCTCACTTTGATGACTCGATTTGGTAGCCAATCGAGAGTGAGGAGGTGGGGAGAGCACTTGTAGTTATAATCGCCAATCAACAGAGTATCCCGTCTTCGTATCTAATCGTGGGATTGCATCTCATTGAGTTGGTACATCACATGATCACATGTACTACTACCTTAGTTTGTCCACAGTTGTTCACAGTGACTCCTGAGTAATCATATTACTTCCTAGGACCTCTTAGTTGTCACCTGTGCTCTATTGAACACCATCCCCAGTCATTTCCAATTAAATTTATGATTTTCTGTTGATTTCCATCCTACACCAGCGAACAAGGCTCGATCACGTGAGTATGGGCGTCACTGTTTATATAAACAATTAGAGCCGTCCCTAGATCGAGAGACAAGGACCTCCAATTGTTATGGCGTCCGTGCGTTCCAGTGCTCATCGTCGTAGATCTCGTTCAGCTTCTGCCTCCTCTCCCACTGTTCGTCGTTCCCTCGATTTTTCTCTCAGGATAGCCGCCAAACGTGTATATCCCATCCTCGGTTCATGCAACATCTCGCTGCCACACGACTGGGACATTAATTGGAGGCATACCAAACGGAGGCGCTGTGGTTCCTCGGTATATCCTATACTTTTTCCTACTTATCCACGTGGCTGACACTCGCGATTAGTCCCCGGAGGCTAGCATGAGTTTTCCTAAAGTCCCAGAGCCACACGATACTCCTCGTACAATTGTACCCTCAGGATTTGCGCTCCCCTCATCGTCTGCTGACTTCAACCTCTTCCCCAAGTCTAACCGATCCTCAAGGCGTCGTGCAAGCTACTCGCCCCCTCGATCTGAGACTGGGCTCTCAAATTCGCTTAGCCAATCTGAGTTAACTCGCCTGCGTTCCAGTGCATTCTGGGAGTTGCATCAGAGCATCATAGAGAATGGAGAAGGATTCGTCCAGCGCATGCGTGATTACGAACATGTCCGCTCGCGTCAATCACCTGAGCCTACCCGCCGAGGACGCAAAAGAGACTTTCATCCACAAACTACTCCACATACATATATCGCTGACTCTGATGAATCTGGTGACGATGAGGATGAGGATATCCAGATTTTCGCCGGGGATCTGTCCACCAATCCCGGCTCCTGTTCCCCCCGCCATGGAGAACAATCTACTTCAATGGTTATCCCGTGTTACCCTTTACGAAATGGCGATCAGGAGTATGACCAAGAGTATAATCAACCACCCTCCTCCATGATGTTTGGAAGCAATCCCTTACCAGTTATCTCTGATTCCCATCTTTCTCCCTCAGCACTCTCCTTCTCGTCTACCAATCCATCTTTGCTCTCGTCTCCCATCCAATCTCAACATTTCGATAGCGATATTTCTCCCTCTTCCCTCTCTCTTCCTTCCTCCCTTTCACCCTCTGATTCAGCTTCCTCCCTTGGCCGCACGCCTTCTCTATCTTCGGACAAGGCTATATCCGAAATCACACTTGCCCTTGCAAATGGAGCAGGTGCTATCAGGGATTATAGCCATATTCAAAATCTCACAAGCTTCGAGCACATGGACGCAGGCGAGTCAGGGGAACTTTGGCATTGACTCTGCGCTCTCAGAAAAACTAGATTTACTGGCTCAGTTACGAGACATTTTATTCTAATTTTCCTATCCTCTCTTCAATCCACTGGTATATATCGGACTGGGGTCCCTTTAGTTATATTACCGTGCTTCTTTTCACTTCATCATTCTCATCCATTCGCCGGATCTTGTATACTTATCCAGTCACTCGATTTTACCATAAGTTCTGTAGTTTCCTCAACCATGCAACTTCTGTTGGGCTATTCTGACGTGGATGTACATCATATTACGGACATACATTAAATTGTTCGTGACTAATCCTTCTGGATAGATCAGAACAGGATATATCGTTGATTAATATTGTCAATATAGAATCCAGTGCCTGTTCTTGTCAGTGGATTTGAATATGATATCTCGAATTTACTTACTATGAAGTGGACATTGGAAATCCAAGAGTCGGAATCGTTCTCGAGGAAGTGCACGGGCTACTAGGCAAAAGGACTGGGGAACTTGTTGCCGAAGGCGGAGCTGCCAATAATTGTATCAATTCTTCGCGCTCACGCTGGAGCTCAGCAACAACTGCCTCCATCTCGATTCGACGCTTCATTTCCTGTAGACGCTCGCGTTCGGCACGTTGTCGGGCATGCGTTTCTGCCACTAAAGCACGCCGTAAACCTGGTCGAGAAAGGGCCCGTATGATCAGCAATAACAAGCAGTCGAGGGAGTTGAGGCGGACATGGGCGTTATTTGTGCGGAATCCGTGAAATCATGAGCAAGGAGACCAGAAACATTGAACAAAGGTACAAACGTGTGACGAGGCACTTATTTTTCCTGGAAGTTCCCGTAACCCAAGGGCTGCCAGGCGTAGATATACAGATATCCCCAGCATCGCGACCGTTAGAGTCGCTTGATTCGATACCGACAGTCTGCTCTTGTCTATCCCTTATACGCAAGCCTTGGAAATTGAGTTCGAGGTCCATTTCATGGAAACTTTTATTATTCTCCGTCAAATAGGTGTTTGTGGAGTTGCACTGTACCAGGTTAGTGCCAGCTTCCTTGGAATGGAAAGGAGTGATTGAGGCCGAGAAACAGGCGCTAGAATCCGAAGATGACTTCTGATGCTCGATATCTTTGGACAGAGGGTCACTCCGACAAAAAAGACTAGACCATCTGCCTGGTCGCTTGGGTGAAACCGCTCCTCTCTCTGCCACCAGCCCATTGAGGTATTTTTGCTCTGTTTTCATTGTAAAAACACATCGTGATTCAGTGTATAGGTCTGTCGGATCCAGGACGTCATACCGCTTAACCTCCGTTTCTTGTTCGGTGTCCTGGGAGGCGTTTTCCTATTTAGATTTCTCTTGGGGTAGGGTGCAACTATTGGGATTCGGAGATTAGGATGGATATAATCCTGAGTCTGACGCACACATGTGACTGGAGGTTGTGCGCTGCGAATGGGGGCGTAATGGACGCGAAGGGGTTGTCTGCCTCGAGCGGCTAGTTTGGATATGCAGATGTGAATGACCTGAGCATGCTCCTCGAACCGGAACCATAAATTAATTGCAGGATCGTTCAGGACGTACTGTGTCTCTTTACGGGTGTGATTAAAACACGGTCTTTAGAGGGGAATATTGGTCTGTCATGATAGGAACTACGAACCGAAGTTGGAACATACCCATTAATGTCACGTATGGCTGCTCTTGCACTTCTTTCTGAATTCTATTTGCACCTGGTGAAAACGGCAAACGACTCATAGGCTGCTGCGTAGCCGAGCAATGAAATTCGAACATTGGAGGGAGCCAAAGCAAATGTTCGATCAAGGGCTTAGTTGAACTTTGATGATCGGTCAAGAGCCTATGGTGTCGAATTACAATTACAATTACAATTACGCATAACTAAGGTAACGTAACGGTGTTCCCAAGAATTTGCACAACATTGCTCTCTGGATTTTATTGAGCTTGAGCTAAGATAAAGCAGATCCCAAAACCTTAAGAGCCAAGGCTCGTAAGATCTAGAAATGCGAAAAACCGTCCCTAAGTTGGGACCATCAGAGTCGGTTATGATAACTTACCTCTGCCCTCTGATTCCCGCCCAGCTCACTGAAAACAGCGGCAACAGATTTTCCTTTAGCGTCACGAACTGCTCCTAATCGATTCCCAGCAAAAGCGCCAAGCATCAACCCAGGAACGTTTGCAACGATGAATCCAAGTCCACCACCACACGCTGCACCAACCCACCCCCACATGGGGAGTCGCCGTTCGACCTCGGGACGTAGGAGCTGTCAAATCAATGCTAAGAATTGGTTCATACTTAGGATAAATAGCGAAATGACCTCTTCAAACACATCGGCGAACACCCCGTCCGCATTCGGCTGAGTGCCACCCCCATCAGAGGATTGAGCTCCTGCACCGAAAATATTCGCAAACTGGGAATAAAAATTGTATGTTGAGTTTGAATTGTCCGTACGGTCCGATCGTGTGGTATACAGAGCGTCGTATTCCTTGCGCCTCTGGGCATCGGAAAGGACATAATAGGCGTCTGCTACGACCTAGCTTCACGTATCAGTACGTTAGGCCCATATAAAAAAGACACTGAGTTGACCTGAAATCTCTCTGTCGCCTCTTGTTTTTCTGCAGGGTTAGCGTTAGCAAGGCGGTCGGGGTGGGTTCTGGGTTAATAGAGTGAAGCAGCAATTCTTGTTAGGCATAAGGATAGGACTGACTTCAGAGACTCCTTCCTATATGCTTGACGTACTTCATCCTGTGTAGCGCTTGGTGTGATATTAAGAAGTTTGTAGTAATCAGGAAACTGGGGCATGTTGGCTCAAGATCGTGTCTATCACAATTTGCACAAGCGTATGACGTCATGATGCTATTCTTCATCTGGTGGGTTCAAGAAATACAAAGATTAACCAAGAGTACAAGTATTAATACTCACCCCTTTCATTCTCTCTGTCTTTCATCTTTCCCTTTACTTGTTCTTGTTTCAGTGCGACCTTCATTATGGTTCT
>Ga0157363_1001911_pt1 | contig 17874 bp, 11 predicted proteins | sample AttsexASBM1_FD_111477 | JGI IMG/M metagenome (GOLD analysis project Ga0157363, IMG submission 111477) | Fungus gardens microbial communities from leaf cutter ant in Ribeirão Preto, State of São Paulo, Brazil - Atta sexdens ASBM1 | ecosystem: Host-associated > Fungi > Mycelium > Unclassified ... | reverse complement strand
TTAAATGCTTATAAATACAATATATATTTATATATTGTATATCAATATTATAATTTTATGTATCATAAAAGAAATTTCGGAATAAATTATTCTCATTTAAAAAAATTATTATATAATTCCATTCTTATAAAAATATATAATATAATAAATTATATAATACAAGAAAATTAAAAATTATGAAAAAAGTGAAATATTAAATTTTTATTAAGAACAAATCAATATTAAATTTATTTAAAAATTTATATGCTTTCTCTCTCTCTCTCTCTCTCTCTCTCTCTCTCTTCCTTTTTAAAAAAACAAAGAAATCGTTTTAGAATAGCTTATTATATAATGTGTATAATATTACATAAAAAATAAAAAATTTCAATTTAAAAAATAAAATAAATAGTTAATTTTATGTAGATACCTTGTTGAAGTTCCTGATAAAAGAATAAAATTTCAATTAATAATTATTTTTTAATATAATAGAATTGTTTTTTGGTTTGATGTTTTTTTGATAGATTTTATCTATGATCTTTCTCTCTCTCTCTCTCTCTCTTTCTCTCTCTCTCTCTCTCTCTCTCTCTCTCTTTCTCTCTCTCTCTATGAAAAGGCCATTCTAAGATACTATAATAGGAAAAAACCTTCAAAGAGTAAAGGATGATCTCTCTATTAACGTATGGCCAGGAATAACTTGGGTTATGTGTGGGAAAACATTACCCGGGTTTTTCTGACGTTGACGCCAATGTTTCTTTTGGGCCTTTGGCAGTTTGCCAAAAATTTCATTGCTTGCGGAAGTGCCTTCGGACAATGGCGCGACTCCAAGGTATCTGTGCTAGGTGGTTGTTCGATAATGTATCGTTTCCTCTTGAATGCGCAATAAAGTCTCGCCGCTTTAAATAGACAGCCGAGCGCTTCTTTCGAGAAGGGAAAAAAATTTCCGTTCGATACATCCATCGGGCGAGATAAATAAAGAGAGAAAGGGAAGGGAGAAGAGAGAGAGAGAGAGAGAGAGAGAGAGAGAGAGAGAGAGAGAAAGGTCCCCAGAGAGGGAGGGGGAAAGAGAAAACTCAACGCTTATTCGTGCGTCGGCAATGCCGACCGGAAATCCCTTTCCCTCCTTCATGGAAGTGCATCCGGTGGGTGAACGAAGTTCTGATCGATTAGGACAAATTTTCGCTCGAATAACGCGATATATGGAACCGCGCCGAATGTCATCAAGTGAAGTCAAAATGTGAATGCAAGTTGAATAAATGTCATGTATGCTAATAAATATAACTTTGTATATACTTAACTATGTTTCTAGTTTACATATTTTATAGAAAGAGAGTCATAATTATATAGAAATAATGTATATTAAATAATAAAAAAAGATTGATTAATAATCTTATAAGAGAATATTTTAAAAATGTAATATGAACATTAAAAAGGGTAAATAATATTCATGTAACATTCTAGAAATATTGTGTGTTTATAGAGAAGTTATATCTTTTTTTCATCAATAATTTTAGAATAATAAGTAATTGCACAAAAAGGTCTGATAAAAATTATAATAAATCTGAAAGACGTTGTAAACTGTATTTATTTAAAAACGATTACTAGTTTTCCAGACAAACTCTAGTATTTTTTTTCTAGTATCTTTTCATAATACCTGTCACACATAAGGTGCAAATTATGTCAAATACGGATATATTTTTTATATAAAACAAGACAAATAAAAATGACAAGACAAACACAAAGGAAAGTGAGAAGCAGTAGGAACAATAGGAGACGTGACAATGAGAAATTTTCAAATGAAACTTCCAAATGCCGTAGATGCCATTAATTTTTTGCATGCCACTTTCGTTGCTCGTGGAGAAACTAATCATGAGTTGTCTGCACAACGTGTAAAGTTCGTAAGTGAGCAAGTCTCGGCATTTAGCGTTAATCAGAAGTTTCACACGGAGCGAATCCCCGAGCGTAACGCGGACAAGGGTTGAAATATGTCGTCTTTGAACAGACATGCGGAACACGTGTACGATGCGATTATCCGTCTCGCAGCTAGGCAAATGGAGAATAACCAGCGAGAAAGGCCATACATCACGATGGACTACATTTCGATGGACTTACGTCACGGTGCAGGAAGAGCACGTCGGCGAACATTTCGCGAATCGCTGCTGAAGCGGTTAAGCTGATTCGAGTCGAGTCGCCTGCGCTTCTTCGCGCTTCGTTCGCATTTACGTCACTCGCGCAGCCGCGAAAAAGAAGAGCGGACCGAGCAATTTCGCAGCATCGACATTTACGAAAGAGAAAAATGAAGCGGGAAAGAAGAAGCATCTCGTACGTCATGAACGTCAAAGAGGAAAAAGCACGCGGGGCGATTTTGTTAAAATATTGATGTCTAAAGAAAATAGAATAAAAACGGTTATCGTTTCCAACGTTTTAATTAATATATCCAACCTGCCAAATCAGATAAATTATTTACTATTGATATATGATGGTAATATATGACTGTAAATAAATATAAAACAGTTACTTTAAAATCGATGAATCTTCTTACAAAATATCTTAAAGAAAATCAATGCTATAACAACTTAACAATATAATGGTTTCAAGTTTTCATCAAAGTAACTTAAAAAACATTTTATATTATCATTTTTATTTATGTTTTATTTTTTTTTTCGTAGAAAAAAGAATTCATATAAAATTTATATAAAACCTTCTTAATAAAAATTGATTATATAACAACAAAACAAATATTTCATCTAATTTCTTCATCTAATTTTAAACTAATTTAATTAAAAAGTTACACATATGCCTTTAGAAATTGGCGATGTAATAATTGAACTTTTTTAAGAACTTGATGTAACACAATCCTCGTATAATTTATTTGTCGAACGTTTCGGCTAACTTCTAGCCTTCTTCAGCAAGCGTAATATACAAATTTTCCTCTTGTAGTTACACTTCAACATCAAATTTCTCATAATTAATTTGAAAGGTAGATGGTCAACAGTATTTTAACCTCAGAAGCACGTCAAACACAAATTAGTCATATACAAATAATTATTACAACGCAAGTTCTGTACGTAAATTAAAATTTAAGACGACATGACGATAACTAAATAATTAAATAAGACAAGTCGATGATGTTCATGTTACGGTGTCAATCATCGTAATGAAAACAAAGTGTAACTACAAGAAGAAGATATGCATGAAGTTTATATATCGCGCTCGCTGAAGAAGGCTAGAAGTTAGCCTAGAAACGTTCGACAAATAAATTATCGATACTAATTATACAATTGTGTTATAACAATCTTAAGAAAGCGCAATTATTACATCGCCGAAAGGCCCATGTGTAACTTTTTAATTGTTTTTAATGGGATTTAAAGGAATCTTATTTTATTGTAAGTATTGTTAAACTAATTTGTTCTTCTTTCCATAAAAAAATCAACTTTTCCTAAAAAACTACTTCTATATTTAACAGACTTTTAAACTCTCTCCATATGGTTACTAAATCTGTACAATCCATTAGAGTTTCAAGCAAGCATGTCGAGATGTTACACGATGCGAATCTATATGTGTTACTACATGTGTGTACTATATGTGTGTGTTACATAAAAAATATTCATAAAGTTTTCATCTTTATGCTGATTACTGGAAATGTAACTTTCTCAGTGTTTAAAATTTATTGAGAATAATAAATTTTCCGACTTTACTCTGTAGAATATAAAAAACAAATAGACAAACTAAAATATTATAGATATGTAGTGACGTATACGACAATAATAATGATTTTCTTTTTGAAAGAAAAATATTTTGTTTGAGAAGAATATAAACTTAATTTTTTTCTGCAGATGTTTGAAGTATGTACTAATTTTTGTATGGATTTTTCAGCTTTTATTGATATTAAATTAGAAAAAGATTTTCTATAAATATTATATATTAAATATTATATATTAAATGTATAGAAATAACATATATATTCAATTCCCTTTTTAATATTCATTTATTTTTAATGTTTATTTATTTTTAATATATTTATTTTTATTTAGTATATTAGTATTTTATTTAGTATATTTATTGTATTTTTATTTCTTTTTCTTAAAGAGTAGTTTATTTTGTTAGTTCTTGTGTCAACTGCAAGAGCTTGGTTTTATCATAAATGTTTCTTGCATATCGTAGAGCGAGACCTCCATTATTTCCTTGTTATCGATGCGGATGAGAAATGAACTCTTGCACTGCCGGTCGCAGCTGTTCCACATTTAATTCGGCGCTGATTTCTTTGTGTTCAAAGCAACCAGAGATTGCACGATGAATATCAGACTGTTTTGCGTTTGTTTCTTCTTACGATGAAGAAACGCGCATTGCAGCTTTCTCAAAGTGCAAGACTATGACAAAAGATGCGACAAAAGATTGAATTTTTCTTTCAGATATTAAAAAAACAGATACTAAAAAAAGATAGAAAAATTTCGCTAGACAATCATAGCATCCAAAACTAAGGAAAGATTAATAACAACATTGAGATCGAAAAAGAAAAAAATGTTAATATATATTAAATAAAAATATATAAATGAGTTAATCGTAGATAAAATGGTTATCTGCATTATATTTTAGAAATGCTAGCAATTTTTTTTTTAAGAAAAAAGAAAAAGAGAGAGAAATCTCTTATATTATGTCTCTCATAAGATATAATATAAGAAATCTCATATGTGAAAATGAATGAAAGAATAAGTATATAATAATAATAATAATATAATAAGAATGAATATTAAATAAATCGTAAGCAGAATAATTAATATTATAAACTATTATGACTAAAACAAACAATAATAATACAACTATCAGCTATTAATATTTATGCTTATTTATATTTAATATTTTTATATTGTATTATTTAAGAAGATATATAATATCACCTTTTTATTCAACTATGAGGTATTCGCACTAAACAAAATGTGCATATGAATAACGTTGTGTCCAAGACAATAAAATAAGAGCTGGCACAAAATTGATTAGATATCGCGCAATAAGTATTAGTGAATAAATATATTATAAATAATTCCATTATTTTGTAAAAATAAGATTTTATAAATGTAACATTCCGAGTTCCCTTTACTCAGAAGTTCCTTTTAATATATTTTCATTTATTTACTTCTCAAATTTATATTAATATTAAATATTTATATTTTAGTAAATACATTAAATGTTCTTACATTAAATTAGAATTTTTTTTAATTTAGTAAATATAAATATTTTTATAACTAAATATAAAAAGTAATTTTGTTAAAACTGTAAAAATCTAAATCTTTCATTGTCAATAACTCAAAGATTTGAGTAGTTTATGATCGGGACGATTGTCATAACTTATCTTTTACGCAAAGAATGAAACTACATACATATATCGAGAACAGCGGAAAGTTGCAAGTTTTTGGAAAATTTCCAGATTCTACTACAATAATTGTACATATATTGCATAATATTTATGCAATATATGCAGTGGTTAAACTTTATATTTACATATTTTGCATAATACATATGCGAAGAAAGTTCAAAATAATAAATATCTAAAACTTGTATTCTAAAAGATTGCTTGATTCATATTTATTATTTTTATCGTTTTAATTACGTATAATGAATATTATTCTTTGTTTAAAACTAGTTTTAAAATAACTCCAAAAAAATTATAACAATCTTATGTTTATTGTTATTATTTGACATTATGAAAATTTTATATAAAATATAAAGATAATGTAATGTAATATAAGTCAAAATTAATTTCAAATGTAGCTCTGATTACAGCTATTTAAATTAATTAATTATAGAGATTTTACACAAAGCTAACTGTTTTATGTGTATTTATGTAAAAAAAAATTTTTTTTAACATACAATACTAACAGAGAATTTTGCAATAACATACGATGCAATTTACTATATTTGTTAGCGTAATCATGGAAACTCGATTTAATAAAGCTTTCGATATCGCTTTTTGCAAAGCGAAAATTTTTTTTTCAAATAAAGAATTCTGGACTCTCAAGTTTTATAAACAGAACAATAAATGATTAGATTAATGATAATCAATACGCAGTTGTCATGTGACTATGAATTTATATCAATTTTTTTTTAAGTTAAAATAGTGAACATGATAAGAATTATAGAAGATTTCGATGTGTTATAATGTTGGCTGTGTATCTTTTTCTCATACATTTCCTCTCTTTAGTTATTTATTAACGCAACTGAATCGAACAGTTTGCTTGTTCTAGCAAAAATACGCTGAACAAAAAGGTTCACCGGCAGTCGCACACTTTAGAGTGAAGCGTTATGTTTAGTTTTCGACTCTGCGAAGACCACGGTTCCTCTCGCGCTTTTGCTTGCTTTCCAATATTTGCTCGACATTGCAAGCCATTCGGTATCGTCGAGAACTTGGTCACCTTCGGTGACCATTTTCAACATTGCGAGAAACTTTCGAATAATATTCTATGTTAGGATACGTCTTGCGATTAAATAGATAGCTTTTAAGCGAGAACCGTGGATTTTATGAGAAAAAAGTAAAAACGCAAAGTGCTTTCTAACAGAAAAAAAATATCAAAGGCTGATAAATTTTCTTTAACTGTAATAAATTATGAAAATATTAATATAAGCGAGCAATAATAAATAATAGTTATTTATTGTAATTTTTATTAATTTTCACGTAATTATTTTTATAAATATAATATTTAATTACTAGTGCTTGACAAAACTCTTAGCAGAAACCTTTTTTCAATTTTTTTCTTCACGATTACAGAAGAAAGTTTCATAATAAAATAGTAGAATCAGAATTCTTTGCAAGATCTTTTAATAATCCTTTCATTCATCGAAATAAAAACTAATATTAGCATTGTACTCAACAGATATGATTGATTTCAATATTCTGTTCAAACACAGCTCGATTATTTAAATATCAATAGCATACTGACGATGAAAAGATTAAAGCAAAATTGAAAATTGCACACAGAAAAATACATATTGTACACAAATAATAATTACTTATTTCAAGCATTTTAAAAGTTTGTATATCCGGAAATATTATATTATAAAAATTCATTATGAGAATTATCAAATTTGTTCAAAATATATTCTAAATTTTGATAGTTTAATACTCTAATCAAGATTATTATATTAAAATTCGATTTGTTTATTAAGGGGATCCTAAAGCCGTCTGTGTATTATCGACTAAATCATATAATTTTTGTATAACAAATACTTTTTTCACAGATTGAAAAATTCTTTTCTAAGATTAAAGTATACGCATTAATGCATGTTTGTCAGGTGGAATTTGCCGAGAACGATCAAAAATTTTGAAATTGATTTTTTTATCATTTCTTAGTGGTGTCTCAAGCTGTCAAGTTGTGACAATATTTCCTTGAAAGTTTTGCAACCTGTACTTACAAAATAGTAATCCACAAACACGTAGTTTGCACGGCAAACAAATAACATCGAGTTTTTAGAATTAGATTTAGATGCTTTATCGCGATGAATTTGTTATACAAAAATTGATACGAACGTGCGACTGGGTATATCATAGGTTGCGTGAGATATTGGTGTGATAGTATATAAAGACATGTCGATGCGCTGGAAAAACAACGATCTCTGATGACTTCGGAATTCGAGCTTTGCTTTAGGATTCTCTTAAATTGCTTCTTCGATCAATTTTATAAGATTTCAAAAGAAAATATATTCTTGTTTTGAGTAATAAAAAAACTTTTTTTTAAATTTGTAATAAATATATTTTAAAATTATAAAAAAAATTATTCCTTGTTAAAGATAACCGTTACTTAAAAGAAATAAAGTAAATTAAGTAATCACTTTTCTTAGAAACAGAATAATATTTTCCTGTGATGCAGTAATGAACGCTTTTCACTGTAATAAAATATTGTAAAATAATAGAAATGTAAGAATATACTACATAAGAATATACATTTCTTAATGAAATTTCTACATAACATCGCGAGTCACAATAATTGCGTTCGTCATTTTCGCTTAATAATTGGTTAAAATAGATTTCCGATTCGCGCGTGTTCAAGCGTTGCAACGCCGATGTAATTACGATCAAAATTTGCAATTACGCGTTGCTTTAGTCCGCAGTTGTCTCCATAATGAATGATGATTTTCCGTCGGGATTTGAATGATAGCTCATAAGGGATTTCGAATGAAATGCGATGCAAGCGCGTGTGTGTACGCGAATACCAGAAATGTGATGCATGCATTGTCTCTATCACTATATAAATGATTAATAATGCGGTTTTTTGTTTATTCCGTGCTCAACGATTAATTTTATACTCGATTGTTTTGTATTCCATTACTTTGATAATTATTAATTGCAAGAGAATCGCGAAATGGATTTCAGTAAAAGATTAACTATATTTTTTTTAAATATAGTCTAGTAAACAACGTATGTTTATATGTAACAAGCGTATGTTTCAAACAAACGATGTGTGTTTAATTGAGTAAATGCGCATTTTATTAAAAAAAATATTAATAACATCAGAATGATGCGTATCACAAAATTATTCCTGCACGTTGTGCAGGAAATCATTCATAACTTTAACAATCACTTGAATTTATTATAGCAATTTCATAAGGCATATAATTAAAAAAACATATAAATAAAAATAATAATGAATGATTAAAATGCAATCGTATACTATCATTGCTAATATTATTAAACCTTTTATGAAAAACTGTCTTCAAATAATACTTTATTTAAACAGTATATAAAAGAAATCCTTCGGAGCAGCAGATCAGTATCAGACTTCTCTTCGCCCTAATAAAGTAAACTGTAATGTTCACAAAACTTTGATATTATAACAATAAATTAACAAATCTGGACACACAGATCGAAGTAATGTGAAACGCACAATTTTCGTATCTTATATTTACTTGCAATCTTCAGAAAACAAAGAAACTCTTAGTAAAAATATCGTAAAGTAATAACGAATCATTCCCTTTATAATTACACTGATTTTAACAGTAGTTTTAACACTTTAATAGATTATTTAGCCACAACGTCATATATTTTTTTTTCAATAAAAAATTGTATAGAATTTTTTTTAATTACAAGCGCGAGCGAATCGATTGCACGTTCATCTTCGTTCATCTTTTGCCTAAAAACCAGCGAGTATCGACTTTATAGAACACGAAATTAATCGCTGCTCTGTTATCTCGTCCGCTCGGTTACGTCCCGATTTACTTTTAACTCGTTGAAATGCAGGTCGTTTTAAAAAATCCTTATTCTTTGAACGCACAGATCAGAGAAGCCTTAAATTTCTCATCCTCTATCCTTCAGCAATTTAATTTTGAGAAACAAATTCATTATTCTGGGAAAGCAAAAATCTGTTTAATCTGATAATAATTATACTATACGTGGAAAAAGAATAAAATATACAATATTAAATCGCTTTAGTGATGTTTCTCTTTCAACCGTAAAATTTTTTCTATGTAATTCAGAATTTAAAATCCTTTTTGTTCGATATCCGTCGGTTTGCACAATTGTTTTTTCACGTTGATTATGCAAAAGATGAATAAGGTTCGTTTAATTCGGACGTTTTGTCTTATTATGATGTTTAATAATCTTAATTAGCTTAGAGTGCCAAACGCAACAAACGCACGTACATTTAAACAGCCCTGATTGCAGTCATCGACATTCCAATTCATTCAATATTGTTTCTGCCGATATCACATTAGATCTTAGGATAATCGGAAATTACACATTCCATATTATCTGCCTATTATTCCAACGTTATTATATACCAGATTTTAATATAGGAATTTGAAGCGAATTTTATTGCATCAAATATGCTTAAATATGCATATCGTTATGAAACATGAAATAAATTACTCTTAAAATAATGTTTTAAATCGATATTTTTTACTTTGACACGTTTACTTTGACAATTTCTTTGTTTATGCTTTTTGCGAAGCATAGTAACTTCAGAATTTTTTAATTGAACATTGTTTACATAAAACATTGTTTTTCTATCAACAATTTTTTATGCTAAGAAAATTATATGCGTTTCATTATATATGTATATTTTGAATTTTTACGTTGGATATATGCTTTCCTTTCGACGAACACTACAGATATGTTATATAATAAAAATAAGTTACAAAAACTATAATTTGTTCTCGTGTTTGAGAACGTTTCGTCCAATAGAACACGAAAGCAGAAGGAATAAAAAAAACATTCCTCTCGTAGTCCAGTAATTTCATTTTTCTACTCTGTGTGCAGAAAAGAAAATAAATAAAGCGAGCACACCACATTTTTCATGCGAGACAGATTTCAACAATCGCGCTTTTTGCACAATGTCTTCTCATATCGTATTTTATAGCAACGACCCTATTTAAATGCAACGAGATACTCGAGATTAATCCTACCTTATATTATCCTCGTCTACGAATATTATGACTCCTCTGGCGTTATGCTTCGAGCTCAGCCGTTCGATTATTCTATCAAAGTCCTCGGTTTTGGAATTTCTCAGGATCTTCTCACTGACGGCGACACATATGTTGTACTCCGACGAGAGAGCAATGAAACTGGCGATGCCCTGAAAATAGAGTTTCAGCCGCAAATAAATTGCCCGTCTGTCCTACGAGAAATCGAATTTTCGTGATAACATGTGAGTCTGTTTTCTTGGTAAACAATTGGAATATAGCGGAAAATACAATGTATCGTCTCATATTTACATACTTATTTATCGATGATAATAAATTTTCGAAATTTGCATGACATATCGCGGCTATTAAGTAGCATGTTGTGGTTAGAAATGTACAAGAATGCAACAGTAAATTTCTATTTTCCTAGAGAATCTTTCACATTTTTACGAAAAAAGTTTTTTGCGATTTATTCTTTCACGTTTTATGCTAAATAAACTAAATATTATATCAAGTATCATAAATTTTGAATGAGATCCGATTCAATTTAAATTTAAAAAAATTTATAACAGTTTTTAACATTTAAATTTTATATTAAATTTTAATTTAAATTTTGGGAATAAATCAAATAAATTTTTTATATCATATTTTTTATATCGCATTATTAAAAGATTTAATAATGCGATATAAATTAATTAATTAAATTTAATATGTTAACATTATAAACTTGTTTTGTCGATCAATCTATTTATATCTATGCAATTGTTGTACATACATACAATTCGAAACGAGATACGACATGACGATCACCAGGATGAACTGCCTGTCTCTCACATTTCTCGCCAAGTATAGTATACACGCAAATAGATACTTCAACGCGGCTCGCTTGTCTTCGCGATAGCGCCCGTGTTTCGTGATATATTTCTACTGTGTATGTGGATGGAAACAAGAAAAGATGGTCGAAGAAGGATGCGGCATGCACCGAGCTTCAACTGCAGGTGTTATCGGCATGTTTCATGGCGCGGCACAATAAAAACTACCACATTTATTACGACATACCGGATGAAAATGTATTCTTGCAATATCAGAATCTATATAATGATTAGTTCAATAGTTTTCGATATTTTCATGATTTTGAATCTGGTAAATTTTAATATTTATGTCAATATAAATATATTATTCTGATTGAAGATACGATAAAACGTTAATTATGAATGAATTCTGATTATCCAAATCGATTGAATACAGAATCACCAGTATTTATATTTTCAAATAATATAGAAAGTTTAATAGTTACATACAAGTAAGTTAAAAAAAAATGTCTTATATATTATTTTATATTTATAAATATTATAATTATTTTTATTTAATTTTTATATAATCATAATAGCATTATAATATTTTTTAATTTTTATAACATTGTTTTAGGATGTAATTTTTCTTTTCAATTAATTCAATTCAATTAATTAAATTTCTGAATTATCCAAATTCTTCTTTATAAATCAATCTTTTTATATAAATTAAACACAAATCTTTTTTATAAATTAATATAAATTTAGTCTGTAGGAATAATTTAAAAAAAAACTTTAAAAAATTATTTTTTAACTCTATTTTTTTAATTTTGTTAAATATTTTGATTTTTATATAATATTAGATTCAGATCAAAAATATTAGATAACTCTAAATTTTAGGATACAATCCTAATGTATATTATTCATCTACAATTTTCTGTTCGTTAGTATTCAATGTCAATGCAATAAATGAATTTGTAGAGCTATTTCTTTGACAATATTAGGAACTATAATATTCTATAGATTTATTCTACGTCTTAAGATTCTAGGTCTTAAAGTATACTTTCTTTTATTGACTACTATCGTGTATATAAGAGTGATTAAGAATTTAAGAAAAAGGAAATTAGTAAGATTGTCTACCATCTCTTGCTGTGGAATAAAAAATTACAATTGTATTGTATTAAAATAAAGTCTTCTTCAAAATTGTATAATAACAATGCTTAGTTATTTCCGAGTTTGTGAAAACTTTTATTTTTATAATCTCTTAATATTTTTTATAAGAAATAAATAGTTTGTAATATACACAATGATTTTTCGGTATTTTACTACATCGTGTAAAAAAAATTTTTATAACTTTCACAAGTAAACAAAAATTAATAAGTAATAATCTTATATACTTTAATATCTTTAGAAAGTATTCGTAAAGTGTATTTTAAAAAATTATATATAAATGTTGTAATTAATTATTTGATGCTTCTAATATACTTCAAAGAAAAAAAAAGCGCTGAACAAGAATAACCTAATCATTTAAATTAAGGATTAAAATGTAAAATATATGTTTGTAAAATAGATAAAACTTCATAATGGACTTAACATGGACTTTAAAATGCGAACAATAAAATAAAATTATATATAATTGCAAAATTAAGCAAAAAGATCTAATTTTTTTATGATTCGAAGAAAATAATCTTGTTGCAAAAATTATATTACTATTGCACTGAAGATTCTTGTTCTTTTTATTTTTATATTATCAAAAATATAAATACAGAAAAGATAAAGAAAAAATTTAGATAAGTATAATTAAAATTGTAAAAAAATGAAAAAAATTTGAATGAAAAGAATGCGATAAGAAATAAAAATATAAAAGTATAATTTGATGCATTATCTATCTAAATAAAAAATATTAATAAAGGGAGAAAGAAAGATAAACGATATAATTATTCGGGAAGTAATAGAGAGAATTGCTACGACAAGATGTCTTATCGGCCGATTTTCTTAACGAAGTTCACTTTTCTCAACAATTGGTCGCGCTTGACCTCATTTCTTTTTATGTCTAGATTCTGATCTTTTTTTAGATATTTTCCACCTATTACGAGCCTCATTATACGTATTTGCGCTTGGAGACTATTTTGCGTCTCTGACAGTCTACAATTACGGATGATTTCGTTTTCTAACAAAGCTGTTTCTTTAGTAAAATTCAAAGGTTATTTTTAAATAATTTTTAAATAATATATTTTATATATACATATTATATTAAATATATTATATTAAATATATATATATATATAATTAGAGTCATATTATTGCTTATAGAATAAATTTTAAATACTTGAAAGTAGAGCACACAATTATTATATATTATAAACAATTTTCTTCCATTACGATCTCTTTCGATCCCAATTTATACAATGTATTTCTCATTCTTTAATTTGTAATAAATCGTTTTTATGCACTTTACTATATATCTTATACTATTATAAGGATATTAACGAAGCTACATCTGTGTAATCGTTTTACGCGAGCTTATGTCCGTTGAAATATGTACCGCATTTGCAACAGCCGCAACTGTGCTGTACACCTAACATTTAACGAAAGAAACGACTCATAAATTTCATTAAAAGCTAGAAGGAAATGTAGGTATCTCATTATCTCCTTGAACACTATCGTAATGAAACGAATTTTATGTTTTAGTTGTTTTATAATGTATTTTATAAATTTACATTCGAAAGGTTGTGAATATTTTTTAATTATTATCAACTTTAATATTATTTATTATTTGTTTGATTATATTGAGTTTTTCTGATTAACTATTATAAACATAATCACGGATTTTTCCAAATTTTAAATATTTTTCTTCATTAAGGGAAAACAGGGTCACGGCGCTGATCAGCAAATCAATTATGAATTCTAAATAATAATATATATTATTTTTTATTTAATATTTTACTTAATATGAAATTTATCTAAAATAATGTATTATTATGTGTTGAATAACTACAAAAAAGATACATTCGATGAAAGTTTTAAGTGATAATTCATGTAAGAAATGATAACTTTATAATGAAGTTTTTAAGCATATTTAAAAGTTAAATGTATGCATTCCGTACTTTATGATTATTAATGTAATCTGGCTCTTTAAAGCCTTCATATAACAAAAAATTGAATTTAATTATTTATTTTTTTCATTTTTTGGAATGATTGTTCTGATCCTACAGAGGTAGACTGCAAATCAAAAGTATTTAATTTTCTTATATCAATAAATAAAATAAAAACTGAATACGCTTATAATAATTGTTTTAATGATTTTCTCCAAAGCTATGATCCTATATGTAAGACTTTGCAACAAATTCGAAAAAATGCAGTTTGAGATAAAAATATTAATAAATTTTCTTAGTAAAAGTAAAAAAATCGCCTTACCCTATTCTTCCCTTATTTATTTTTATTATCTATTTTATTGATATCATATTGAAGGTATAAATAAATATATCCTTTTTAAAATAGCATGTAATTTAATATTACTGTGTAATTTAATTGACATAAATTAACAATTTTACGGCTTCGATATTTCGAAACGCGTTTCAACGCAAACTAATTCACGCGAAGTAATTGCCAAGCTATTATGATACGTGGTAGTGATTAATTAGATTGATCACCCACACTGGTTTAATTGGTTGGAATGCGATTACCATATCGTCCTTCTGAGAACGTGCTCATACAATTCATGGCATCGACAAATTGTACGTTCCGAGACGCAGAACACGCCATTGTCAAAAGGCAGCCTGGCAACCATTCGGCTACTATAATTGTGGGTCATAAAATTGTAATTTAATCAATATTCGCGGCTAATATGAAAAATTCTTACGTGAAATTAAAGTGTAAGAAAAATTATGGGCATTGCCAGTTGAGTTATCGCACACGTTGAATTATTATGCCTGCCTGTTCGTTCATTATGCGAAATAATGCAGAACAATATCGGAATCTCGATATTACGTCTACTCATTCAAATTCATAATAAAATAGGCTACATACCATATAACAAATAAAGATTAGATAAAAAGAAATTCAAAGAATTAAAAATTATCCGGACAGATAACATATATCTAATCTATATATCTATATATCTAGCTAAAATTCTATAAATTCTAGCTAATTTTTTTCACAAAATTAAAAAGTAAACATTTTAAAAAGGGCGAATGCTGACACAAAGTTTTGCTTTCTGAATTTTTATAAGATTGAATTGCTCTGGTAATCTCTTCGCGTGAAATTCCTGCTGCATACTAATCACCTAATTTAACCAGTGGCGGCCGCTTTAACATCAAGTTTTCTTACTTGATTGCGCAATTAGTTTCATCTTCGCTTGTTAACGCGGTCGCATATAACGATCTCATATCATAATTACCATTGTTGTAATAACTATTATTTAACATAGCATTAACGATGTTGTACGGTACCATCTTATGAAAGATGCAAGTACTACATCATGTACGTTAATATCTCATCTTTTTATCAATTCTCGGCATAATAGCTGGACTTTAATTTAAACAATATATATATATATATATATATATATATATATAAGAATGAATTAATTAGAACTATATTTAATAATTACAAAATGACATCGAATAATTAGAAATTTCAAATTTTGGCAATTTAATTGTTACATATAAAATATGTAAAATATGTACTGTACAATAAGAATATTATTTTAGACCGTAAATGTGAAAAACACAATCGATAAACTAGAAGCCTATAAAATATGTGTTTTAAAATAAAAATGTTAAAGCTTTACTAATTATTGTATTCAATTATAACTTCACAAAAGAAACTTAATAGATACATGGATATTTAAGACATGTATGTAAAAAATCCACTGTTACTAACAAATGTACATGATAACATTTTTATGTTATGTCCATTAAACTACAATTAAAATACATTTTTCTGTCGAATTTTCTTGAAAAATGTAATAATAAGAAAAAAATTAATGTTGAAAGAATAATGTTTTTTTTTTTAAATGTGTGCTATTCTATTATTAGAGAATATATACATTTTTTTTGGGACGAGTAACGCACGTAATAAAACAATAATTAAATACGATAAGCGAACAACGATTATTCCTTCATTTTACTCACCTTCTCGCCGTACTCGCCTTCCACAGCGACTGTGGAAACATATTTCCATCCGAGCAGATGGATCACCTCAACAATTGCCTGTGCCTGAAAATTATCCGGCGGTACCACTCTGCTAAAGTACTCGAATCGGCTTTTATCCGAGAGTTCTGTGCTGGTGGAGGCGTAACTTATTTGCGGTATCTGCAATCACGTTACCATAAAACCAAAAAAATTGAAAAATATATCTCTGTTTTTTCCATATATCTAAAAAATAAATAATTGTAGCGGCAATGAAGAGAAAAGCAGAATAGCATAAAGATATTTTTATAAAGATTTTTTTATAAAAATTATGATTATTATTCATAGCGACGTTATTAAATTTTATGCTTTGCATAAATTCATATCATTTATTAAAAAGACCTTATATATATATATATATATATATATGTATACATATGTACACATTTATTTTTTATACAGTACACAAATATTTGTTTTTTAAATATATAATATAAAAAAATACATTTTTTTATATTATATTTATAATTAAATATAAAAAATATAATAAATAAATGTGTTTAATAATATTATACAAAATAACACATTATAATATTAAAATAAATAATAAAATAATAAAATAGAATAAAATAATATTAGACTTAATATAATATTATTGTTTTAATTTAAAACTATTTTTTTATATTACGACATTCATTTGACAGATAATTCATATAAAACTGTGCAGAGATACGTGCATATGTAGTGAAGATTAATATCCGCGTCATTTGATACGCGATGTTTCTCGTCGTGGATACGAAGAGGGTAACTTTGCAGTATTTGTGTGTAGGCAACAAAGAAAATCTAATAATCTCATGCCTGTTGAAAGTGGCTAAGTCTGTGTCACTCTCTCTCCTTCGCCTTCAGATTTCTTTAGTTGCAAGGATAATTCTATTGCAATGGATAATTCTATTTTTGCACAAAGGGCATATACTTTGCCGAGATAGTTTCCTGGTGATAACATTGTTCCTTAACGGATGTTATTGTCATTATCACGCGTCCTTATCTCTCGTACCTACAGCCTCGGAATATGCGCGAAAACCGACAATAGCATGCGAAGCCGCACTCGCATTACTTCCCGTATTAATTTGCATCCATTTAGTTTCAATAGTTACTGTTGCAAGACTATTGACGTGACGTAAATTACAAGCTGCAAGAATGATCGATCGAGATTTTACTTGGGTCAGGTCGACGACACGAAAATTGTGAAATAATAAAAAAAGACATGGAGACAAAATAGAGAGAGAAGTTTTTATGTTCCGTCGTGATTCTCTTTAGTCAAAATGAAAATATAGGGTAAAGTCGCCTATTATGAAATAGGTTTTTAATATGAGATAGCGGAGTTTTTGCTAAACTAATAATAAGCGTATGTGTTTGATTCTATCATGAACTTTTTACTCTTAGTGTGAAAACCTGTTTAGTAAAAAATTCATTATTAGATCATGTGTATAGTCATTGCAAAAAAACATTCATGAAATTGAATGTTGCCAAATTTTATTGAGGTTAATAAATCTTTAAATCTTGTTTTATTATATAAAAATAAATAT
>Ga0157363_1001910_pt1 | contig 17875 bp, 16 predicted proteins | sample AttsexASBM1_FD_111477 | JGI IMG/M metagenome (GOLD analysis project Ga0157363, IMG submission 111477) | Fungus gardens microbial communities from leaf cutter ant in Ribeirão Preto, State of São Paulo, Brazil - Atta sexdens ASBM1 | ecosystem: Host-associated > Fungi > Mycelium > Unclassified ... | reverse complement strand
AGAGAGAGAGAGAGAGAGAGAGAGATGATAAAATAATAAGAAAGAGAGAATAATGACAAAAGAGTTTAATTAAACTACGAGTCGAAGATTAAGAACATTTATAAAATTGTTTGCAAATCTATTGTATTCATTTTTACAAAAAAGACTGTTTATTTATATTATATCATTTTGCACAGGCAGAACAAATTCAAAGGAAAACCTTTATCTAATGGATATCCCAAGGAGCAACTCGAAGCAGAAGTGGCCAATCTGCACATTACAGACAGTAAAGAGAATAATGGAGACAATATCGATGATGATTATTATTGTAACAATGATTATGATTTGGATGAAAAGAAGAATACTGTCATAAAAACAAGTTCGCAGAGATCCAACACTCAAACTGAATCTACGAGGGTAATAAATTATCAACCTAAACACAAGCTGTTATCTCGTTATGCCAACAAAATTAATTTGGAGAAATATGCGGGTCCGTCATTACCAGGCTATGTGGCCAATGTGCTGATCGAAAGCGACAAACGGGTCGATAGAGATCGCATAAGAATGAAGGACAAAAGTGATCATGCGACGATTGAGAATGTATTGGATTCGCGCATTAAAAACAAACTACACAAGCTGTTTGAGAAAGGAATACTGGCAGAGATAAATGGTTGTATCTCAACTGGGAAAGAGGCTAATGTCTATTATGCCAAGTCGAAGAATAAAGATGAGATCGCTATCAAAATATACAGAACATCCATTTTGACATTTAGAAATCGAGAAAAGTATATCAGGGGTGAATATCGTTTCGACCATGTGCATTCCCTAAGCAATCCACGCAAAATGGTGAAAGTCTGGGCAGAGAAAGAATTTTCTAATTTAAAGCGTCTGGAACAAGGAGGCGTCCGAGCACCGCGGCCAATTTTGTCTGGTGGTCATCTGTTGTTGATGGAGTTCCTGGGATCGGATGGCTGGGCGGCACCCAAACTTAAGGATGCTGTACTTACAGATTCAAAGTCGAGAACATTGTATAGGGAGTGTATTGAAATTATGTGGAAGATGTACAACAAATGCAGGCTTGTTCATGCTGACCTAAGCGAATATAACATGCTGTATCACAATGGATCGATTGTAGTCATTGATGTTTCACAGGCTGTAGATCGTGATCATTGTAACGCAATGGAATTCCTTAGGAATGACTGTAGCAATATTACAAGTATGACAAAGAAATATTTTATCACTTGTTAGTTAAAAAAGTAAATTTATTATTTTTTATTGAATAGATTTACTAAAGCAGATATTTGAAATAAATAATTATAAATATATAATTTTTTCAGCATTTTTCAAAAAGTACAACGTGGGAGTTATGACGCTCCAAGCATTATTTGACTTTATAACAGACCCAACGATAAACGAAAATAACATGGACGAATATCTAGATATACGGATGCAAGAGGGAAATGATGAAAAAGATCCACAGCAACAGGAAATAGAGGAGGCAGTTTTTAAGCAAGCTTATATACCTCAAAGATTGACGCAGGTATCGATGATTATTGTAAATGTATACAATGCATGATCTTTATTTCATTTTGTATTTTTTGGTAGGTGATTAATGTGGAACGCGATATAAATCTCGCGAAATCTGGAAAAGATTTGATTTACAAGACATTGATAGGCTTGAAAGCAGACTTATCGAAGCCTGCAGAAAAACCGGAGATCCTTGCTAATAAACACAAGGCAGATAGCAAAAGTACGAAGGAAGGGAGCGATATTTGTACCTCCTCCGAGGAGAGTGACGATTCAGATAGTGAAAACGAAAATGAAACAGACAGCGAGGATAATAAGATCAAATTTGTAAGCTCGGCTAGGCCTAGAAACGAAAGTCCCGAAAGTAGAAAAGTAAGTACATTATTTATTTTTCTGCGTAATTATACATTTATTTCAAGTGTAATTATACATTCTTTACTGCGTAATTATATATTTATTTCAAGTGTAATTAATCTCCAGATTTCATATTTTTTTAGGCGCGCAAGAAGGCAGTCAAAGAACAGCAGGCGGAGAAGCGGAAAGTCAAGATAAAAAAGCACGTGAAGAAACGTAAAATAAAAGTATCAAGAGGAGGAAAATGAATATTTGTATTTAAAAAAAAATGAGAAAATTATATAATATATGCATTGTATAATTATTAGCTTACTTAGGCTCTTAAATAACGTTTAAAAAAAAAAGAATACAAAAAAATAGCAGGACGCGATTTAAAAAATGTTTGAGCGCAATTTGACTTTAGTAGAAAATACGTGCATTATATCTTTTTTTGACATTATCTAGTACTTTTCTTTTCCTAACGTATTTTTTGTTGTTGACAAAAGACGGCGCTACAATCGCGAGGAAAATAATGAGTACCATCTGATACTCAATTTACCAGAGCACTGGTATCACTTTCGAGAACACTGAGATTCAATCGATTATTCAAAATGTCAATTTTCAAACAATTGTAATATAAAAGTGATACATACAATATATCAAACTATTGGGAAATCATCTTTTGATCATCTCGAGATAGATCTGCTAGATACTATTTAAGAAAAGAAAAAGTAAGTAAATGGGAGTAATATTTTGACATTTGCGACTGCACGTATATTTAAATATACTATAATATTTATGCTGTGTGATTGCACGTTAGTGCTGGATGCAGCTTCTATTAAAGATAGGTTTTTGACAACTGGTTGTTCGAGACTGGATGCAAAATTCGGGGGCGGCATACCTTGCAGGGGTATCACACAGTTTTATGGTGCTGCCGGTACTGGAAAGACACAGTTGGCTTTGCAGTTGTGTCTCACCGTCCAACTGCCGATAACCGCTGGTGGTCTCGGAGCTGGTAACTTGTAAAGCACTTGATATATTTAAAAAATTAGAGAATTTAATATAATCAAATTTGTGAATAATAAATTTCTATTGTTACATTTTCAATCTTCTCTTTTTCTTTTATCTAGAATCCTTTTTAAATATTTTATGCTATTATGAAATAATTTATAGTGAAATTACTGATGTTAACAGGTGCCATATACATTTGCACAGAAACTGCTTTTCCTTCAAAACGGTTGCAACAATTGCTGACGAAATCAGAGATAGCCAAAACTCATTCTGTGAATGGAGATGTGATACTTGTGAGCCATATAGCTACCAGTGTAATTAAGATATTATATTATTTATTAATTGAGGGATAAAGATGCAATATAAGAAATTATATATCACTAACTACATCGCTGATGAATGTTGAAGGAAGAGTTGGTACTGTGCCTACAACGCAGAGTTCCAGTGCTGATGAATACTCGTAAAATAGGATTGTTAATTATCGATTCGATAGCTGCCCCTTATAGAGCAGAGGATTGGAATGATGCGGAACAATGCAGAACTAAGAGGAGCATCGGAAGGCAGTTACATGAACTTTGTAAAAATGATGATTTGTGCGTAATCTGCATTAACCAGGTAAACATATTTTAAATAAATGCATTGTTATATTGCATGCTGATATATCTGTTTTCTAGGTTTCTGCAGTTATAGATGATCATAGACTTATTTCTGAAGGTACAAATGAGCAGCCAGCTTTAGGATTAGCATGGTCGAGTATGATAACCACCTCTATATATTTCTACAGAAGACTGTCCTTGCGATACGCTTGTATAATGCTTGCTTCACATTTGCCGAGGATTACTTTTCAGTTTGAGGTGGAAGAATCTGGTGTCAAGGCAGCTGAATAAAATCTATGTTATACAAAACAAAAACATCTTTATTCGACAAGTTTGTATATATCGCGAAATATATTTTCGTCCAAGATCTTCGTTACATTTGTCGCTTTATAATCGGACAATATAGTGGCATCAAACGGATCCGCCGTTCTCACATCTATATTTTCAATATCACAGTTTAATATTAACCTTGAAAGTAAATATAATATTAATAAAAAATAATTATGTGTATCCTAAACGGTGATATGTTAATTGTACCTGAGAGAATGGAGGTAAGTTCTGTGAGGTTCTATATCTTTGCCTTCGCTATATGTGTAATCTCCTATGACTGTATGACCAATGTAATGACAATGTACTCTCAACTGATGTCTTCTACCAGTACCAGGTGCTAGTAAGATTTTAGTGGCGGGCTTTCCTTTCCAAAATCCACGTTCCAATACAACCAGTGTTGTGTAAGATCTGCGTGGCTTGTCGCAAAAGATACTGTCACTTATGCACATTTTGTGATTACCAGTCTTTTCTCGAATATCAGCACCTAGATCAAGAAAGAAACCAAGATGAGACTTTGTCAAACTTGTTACTATATATTTAGCATTTTCCAGCAAGGACATACATTTGCCGATGTTAAACAAGGATAAAATGATTCATTGTGTTATATTAGATCTGTTTTGTGATTAAATTAATATATACTTTGGAACTTGAAGTGAGATATTGATATTTGGCAAAGTGATGAGATTTCTAGTACATGAATAAAAAAGATCTATATACACTGTTAGAAATGTAATCAGAGCTTCTTTTATATATGTAAATGAAGCTTATGATTATGAACGAAATTAAAAGTAATGAATGATTTAAATGAAAATTAAGCTATAGTAGTCACTTAAATGAAATGAACGTGTACATTAAATTTCATAAATTTTCATAAAAAATAAATACATTAAATTTTACGTATACAAATATACTTTGTAATTATAAATATATTAAATTTAATGTAATGTCATGAAATTAAATTCAAATTGTGTAACTTAAAAGTTAATAAAATTTAAGAACATTTCTAACAGTGTAGGGTCTTTGCTGGAAACGCATTGTTGCATTATCACAATTCCTAACCAATAGGCTTGTCGATTATGATATGAGGTTCGTGTATATGACCATGTACCAATGCTAAATAAAATTTTTGCACTTTATGATTTTCGAAAGCGGACGACGCTGCTCTAGCCGCTTTTTTATTCAACGCTATGCACATGACGCCGCTCGTGGGATAATCTAATCGATGCACAAAGTGAAATTCATGGCACAATCGTGGATTAACCAAGTCCGGCAGCATCTGTCGCAATTCCATTTGAAGAGTATTCTGAAAACATTAATACCTGATTTATGGACACGTTAATTGCAAGCACTTGAATGAGAATGTCCTCACCTTTCGATCAGGATTATTACTATTTATGTACATGTCGTAAGGCTTATTGATTATTAAAAAGTTCTCGCTGCGATGCATAATCTTGACGGATTTATGCTTCTCGTGCCAATTGTTCAACAGTCTCTTGATGTACGAATGTATCAAACGAATTATCGTGTACATGACATTGCAGACGATCAGCGTACATGTGTGTAAGAATTTGTTAACATTTACTCTAACCATTGTAGAGCAAGATGTTTACCTCAACTCTGAACGATGTTTTCACATTGCGGCCATTTTCAGTTGTTTACATACTCACGCGGAGGGAACGTTATATATATCATACATGCACATAGCATTCGACATATATGCTGTATCCATTCATGTATACATACAGAGTGTTCTGAATTTTTACGAATCAAATTATTAGCAAGAAAATTTTCGAAAAATTAAATAAAAAAAGTTATATATATATTTTCATTTCAAAGTTTTTGAGATGTAAGGGTTTAAATATAATTAATTACAGATTACACGTTTAGATGGTCACCTGTTTCATAAATTTTGCGTGCAATAGTATTAATAATAAAAGCGCATTCTTCACCATCTAAATATAATACGTAGTATACACGTAGTAATTGGCCTTTGAAAATTTAATTCTTACTGTGGTATTTTGATTTGTGAATTTGAGACATCCTGTATACATACAATATGTATTTATAAATAATCTTATTTTCATCTATTTTACGATAGCCAATGAGTGTCTTTCAACACAGCATACACATGATACGGTGTAACACTGTGCATCATTATGTTCTTGTTGTTCGCCAATTAAACAAGACTGAGATGATCACTGTGTTATACTGAGTCGCTTGTTGGAAGACACCCAATAATTTTATGAATCATGCATATGCAAACTATGCGAACTTTCATATAACGTGAATTTGCGCGATGTGTAACATAAGGATGTGAGAATGTACAAAGATGCATGAGAGTACGTAAGAGAGAAAACGAGAACGGACATATCTTTGTCTCTTTTCAATTAAGAAACTTGAGAAGTTTTTGTTTTCCCTCTCAAGTTATATATTTCTATAATTTTTAATTTCTTTTCTGCTTTTAACTATTTTGCTTCCCCTAATTTTTTAAAATCTTAATCAATTGTTCAACATAATCATAGTAAATAAATATACATATATATGAAAAATTCATTGCAAAGTAAAAATATAATATCTATTAGGCCGTATGAAACAAATCTTAACAATTTTAACAATGGCAAATCTTAACTTATTATTGGAAAGAAGTAATATAGGTAATGCATTTCCTAATATGTAGAATGTCTAAAATCGACGCATATAATACAACTTTTAAGATATCTTTACAAATTCAATTTTTAAGAAACATCTTTAAGATATAGATTTAAGATATATTTTATAGATGCACAGATTTTTAGATATTTTGCACACTGGATTGTGGTGATAATATAATACTTTTTTAATATCAATATAAAGCTCTATGCGAAATTCGCTGTCAGCACTGAAGATCTGTAGCTTACATTAACTGTACTACAAATTTTCAACGCTGATAGTAAAATTTGGAACACGGTCAAAATCGGCCACTAGCAAATAATGCGGGAAATTGCATTTTCTGATAATTGAAAGAATTACCATGCGGATAATTGATGGAGATGTAGGAGATTTGTATATAGAACGACATATACGTTCTCATTTACATAGATGACACAAAGCTTGCGCCGACGAGATACGTATCTAGAGAGGAATTGAATGCCATACACAAAAAGATCCTCTCTCGACATGTATTCGCTCAAGGAGATTGCATTCATCGTGTCTGTTCGACGTAAAATATAATCGAGCAAATGAAAGGATTTTTCATCTCATTATTACATCATATTTTATTTACTTTAATCCTTCTATCAGAAGTGATTCTGTCACAAAGATATAATCTAAACGTAGAGATAATAAATTTACACAAGACTAAATCTCGATTGTTATATAAATTACGTCGTTTAAATTATTTAAGTATTATTATATCTCGAAAATAAAATTGCATTAATTATAAAATAAATTTAAAATACATTAAATTTATGAATGTAAGGAAAGTATTCTTTTTTATCGTTCTTCACTGAAAAATTGAAACATCATCCTGGTTAGAGTAATCGGAATAAGATAAAAGTTAATCGACGTTAAAAACGATCAATTAGATTAATGAATGCTTAGAGAGTTACTTTCAGTTACCTCGCGTACTTATTTGGTACTTCGCGTACAAATGTATGCACGTCGTCCGGGGAAAATTTGTGCAATCCGAGCATTCGTACCGAATGCAAGTGATGGTAGCGGTAGCACGCTAGATGAGATGGAGATACGTTATGCAAGTTTGCAGTATAGAGAAGTCTATTGCGTCAGAGTGGATCGTCAGTTAGTTCTATGTGCAGACAGAGAAGTCGCGATGTTTAGGCTTTTTACTTTTTATAATTGGAGAACATACATTTTACGCGCTTGTTATTACCATTGGCATTTAAATGCGTCAACCATGAGGAGCAGAGGTTAATTTTTTCCGTAGAGGACCAGATATAAACATTTAAGCTTTGCAAATCAAAACTTTCCATAAATTTTTTATTCAATTCAAAATATCTGATAATAATATAATAATAATAATAATAATAATAATAATAATAATAATAATAATAGAATTGATAGATAATAATAGATAGATAATAATACACATACAAATAATAATAATTCATCTATCATCTAATTATAATTCTATCTATCTATATATCTAATTATAATTTGACGACTCTTGCGCTAAAGTGTGGATTTTTTGATCATTTCATTGACAAAGGAAAAATTAATAAAATAAATTGAATGATGCGGTTACATACACCATGATAAGTTAATAACAAGGAACACGGTGTCTGCGCTATGTATTCTAAGTCTTATATCTACACATATACATGATGTAGGCAATTCCTCAGTTTTGCATCGTAAAGCTTAAGAAAAGATATTGCTAAGCGTACATTTTTACGTTCTTTCGCGTAGCATAGATCTCGGAGCGATATATCAAGGACCACGTCAAAGGTACTACGTGAGACGATTTAGAGGCGCTTCAGATGATTACGAGTTAACGATTTGCGGTGCAACTCTGACGGGAGTCTCGATCGGCGAGATATAGAGCGCGAATCTTCTCGTGAGCATACGCTTACGTACATGCCGATCCGATTCTTTTCCATCGATCCCGTGCAGCATCTTGTGACACACTTGCGTCGAACGTTGCTGTAAATCTTGCCGATTGCACCAAACTATGATCTAGAAACGCGGATGAGCCCCGGGATATATAAAGAGCGGAGCAGACCTCATGTTTGTCATTCCCTCGAGAAATCCATCCTGCGCTGAAAGGGTAGCAACAAGAGACAGGGAGAGCGAGTCTCCCCCGGAGGGATAGCTAGAGTAACAGAAATTCGATTTCTTTTTTGTCACTGGAGAGCATTATGGGAATTGTCAATATGCTTAAGGTGAGAAAAAATAATATCTAGCTTCATACGAAACATGAAACTAATGTATCTTCAAATATATCGAAATTTAGAAATTACTTTATTGAGAAGAAGTTTCTCATGTATTCATGAGAAAGTATTTATTTTTTGCATCAATAACAAATATTGTGCTTAAATCATAAATATAATGTGTATTTTTAGATATTATAATATTTTGTCAACATTATATTAAGATTTTATCTTCGACAAAAATTTATTTAGCATGGAAATTATGTAATATTTACAATCATAACAATTAATTATTTAATGATGTATGAGATTAGAGACAAAGAGAATTGTTTAACATTTTGTAAAATTAACATTATTCAAATACTTTTGTTATTTATAATATATACTTTATGATTTATAAAATTCTTGTCACAGATCAGTGGAACGTTTATTGCGATGTTAGCCGTGGTGCGTTCGGAACCTCCGGTTAATTCGTATCTACCTCCAGGACCGGGTACCTCTGGTACGAATGGCGGTCGAACTGACTTGTCTACCCAGTACGGAGCGCCGGATTTCAATAACAGGGGTAATGGAAATAGTGGCGCAACAAGTTTCGGAGGATCCGGCGCAGGTAATGGTCCGTCAAAACTTTACGATGTACCCATCAGAGGAAATGCTGGCGGAAATGGTTTAGGTCAGTTTCGAGGAAATGGATTTGAGAGTGGACAACCTTCTAGCTCTTACGGCGCTCCTAAAGGTGGTTTTGGTGAAAATCGTGGCAACAGAGGAAGACCGTCGACTAGCTATGGCGTTCCCGACTCAAGTGGGAATAACAGAGGTGGTTTCGGAAACGGAGGTAGCAAAGGAAGACCATCCATTAGTTACGGATTTCCTGATGCAAGTAGGAACAACGGCGGTGGTTTTGGAAATGTAGACAACGAAGACAAACCGTCGACTAATTACGGCATTCCCGGCGTAAATGGAAACAAAGAGGGTGGTTTCGGAAATGTAGGTAATGAAGGAAGACCGTCAACTAGCTACGGTGTTCCCGGTGCGAATGGGAACCAAGGTGGTTTTGGAAGCGGAAGTATCGGAGGAAGGCCATCGACTAGTTATGGTATTCCTGGTGCGAATGGGAACAACGGGGGTAGTTTCAGAAACGGAGATATCGGAGGAAGACCGTCAACTAATTATGGCGTTCCCGGAGCGAATGGAAACCACGGAGGCGGAAACGGTGGCAACGGAAGGCCCTCGAATAATTACGGCGTACCTGGAGCAAATGGAAATACGAATGGTAAAGGTCGTTTGAATGGAAATAGTGGTGGAGGACCATCGAATAACTATGGATCTCCGAATGGATTCGGTAAAGGATTATCAACCAGTTACGGTTCACCTAATAGAGATGGAAATGGTAATCATTATCCATCGGGAGGAAGTTTTATAAATAGTGGAATTAACGGCTATTCATCTGGAAGTCCAAATGGAAACGCAGGAAATTTCGGACACGGCGATGAAAGTTTTGGCAGAGGAGGAGGAGAAGGAGGAAGTACTGGCGAGGGTTATAATGCCAACGCGCAAGAAGAGAGTACTGTAAGTACACAAATATAAATCTCATATAAATCTCATTAAAATAATTGAGTCAGAAGCGAATGAGACAATTATCAGAGATGAATTGTAGAAACATTTTCTTCAGAAATATTTACCAGATTTTCTGATATTTGTCAAACTACATACTTTTACTTTTAGTATAGACTTGAAAATTACCTCACGTTATCTCATTTTTTTAGGAACCGGCGAAATACGAGTTTTCATATAAAGTGAAGGATCAGCAAACCGGCAGCGATTACAGTCACACGGAGACTAGAGACGGTGACCATGCTCAAGGCGAGTTCAACGTTTTGCTTCCAGATGGTAGGAAGCAGATTGTTGAGTATGAGGCTGATCAGGATGGATTTAAACCGCAAATTAGATACGAGGGCGAAGCGAATGCCGACGGAGGATATGGCTCTGGCGGACTGAATGATAACAATGACGGTTATTCTTCTGGTCGACCGAATAGCGAAAGCGGTGACTTTGCGAACTCAGGATTTAATGGAGGCAGTAGTAACGGCGGTTATCCAAGTGGTGGCCCCGGCGAAGGAAAGCTCGGTGGATTTAATAACGGAGGTAGCAGCGGTTATCAGTCGGGAAGACCAGGTGCGATAAGATTGCGATCTGTCGTTTAATTGAATCGAAAGACGCGAAAGACAAGTGGAAATTTCCAAGAATATATTGAAAAACTTTTATAATAAGAGATATTTAAATTCTATATATTAAATCTTATATTAAAAAAATCAAATTTTAAAGTTAAGAAGTATTATTCTAATAAAAAAATCAAGAAGAATATTTTATTATTAAAAACTTGATTTTTCTCTCATTTTCTTTCATTTTTGTTTATATAATAGTAGTAATAAAGAGAACACATAATTTCCGCAGAAAAATAATAAATTATTTTATTTATATTTTAACTTATTTATAATTTTTTGATTATAAATCGATTTATGTTTTATAGCAGGACAATCTTTTGGCCGAGATAATGCTGGTGATTTGAACAATGATATCGGCGGCTACTTTTCCAATTCTCCTAACAACATTGGCGGTAGTGACAATGCGAATGTTGGAAGTAATAGACAAAACGATGGTAACAGTGGATATCAATATTAAAAGAACACATAGTGTTCTTAATCAATAGATTTAGAGACTATAACTATTTTGGATAATTTTGCATAAAGGTGACGAATTAAACGTAATCAATTATTTAACATAAAATTATTTGTATATTTAGCCAAATTAATTATTATTATTTTATAATAATCACACGGATAATGGGAAATTTTCATATAATCATATTATTATATCATATTACCGTATTATGCGTTTCTGAGAATTTTTTGTCAACAAAAGAAATAAATTTATTAAAATATAAATTTCTTGCGCTCTATAGATTCGTTAAATAAAATTTATAAATTCATATAAATTTATTATTAATGTTTCGCGTACATAGCATGACTTATTTAAACTGTGTAGCAACTTTTAATTAGTGAGCAACAAAGAAAAAATAAACAAATGTATAACTGACATTGATACAAAATTTTTCTTTATTCTTAGGATCCCAAAATTTTTTTTTTTTTTACTTTATGAATGAACAATTTACTGAAGTATATATACGAGCCATTCTGCTCTATCATGTTTCTCTGAAAGTTTCATGATATCAATTTTTCGCAATTTCGAAATTTTTTTATTTACTGACAAAATACTAATTGAGGTGATTTTTTAATATTATTCTTATAGAAGAGCTGAATTTTTTATTACAAAGACAATTTTTTAGAAAAAGGAACAAGTGATAATTAGAAAAGGCGAACTTCAGAGAATAAAAAGGATGAGATAGAACATCCTAATCAAACGCCAGCAACTTGTTTCGAATGTACATCTTTTTGGTCGTTTGAAACAAGTTGTTAGTATTTGATTAGGACGTTCTACCCTATTCTTGTTACTATTTAGACCTTTCGCCCTTTCTGACTACTACTTGTAGACTGAAATACACGTAATAGAGCAAAATGGCTCGTATATACTTCGATAAATTGTTGCTTTTAGTTAAAAAAAAAAACGTAAAAGAAAGTAAAGAACTTTTTGGAATCATTTAATATAAAACGTGCTTTTCTTCATACAATTATTCATTAGTCGAAAGACATATCTTTCTATATGCTTTAAAAAAACAAAAATATATACGAAAATATTATATAATATTTTTTAGTGAAACTAGCACGAAGAGCCAGACATCGAATTTTACCGTTATATGGAATTAGATATTGTATGTGCATGCAGCTGCGTAGAATAATTTCGTTCTCTTATACCGAACTAATTTCGCACTTCCGTGGCGTGCTTGGGGAAGCGCAACCTTAAGGGTCGCACGACGCGCTCGTACGACAAAGATTAACACGGCAGAAACATAGCCGATGTGTACAATTACGTAGCTCTGTATCCGGCTTGCGTTATACCTCGTGCGACCCGCTCGCTCGGCCGTCGACAGGAAGTCAAACTCGGCCCGGTCCGCCGCCATACATACGTGTGAATCTCCGGGCATTAAAACGCGCGCGCGTTGTAGCCGGTCGCGGTTTCCCAAACGGCCCCCGCGATGTGCCCACACACCAACGAGAGAATCGTGAAAGGCAAAAGTCACCTCCGAGTCCGTTGTTTTAATAGACTGAATCGCTGAGATATGAAATTTGACCGATCTGAAATGAATGATAAAAAAAAATTCTCTGAGAAAATTAAATAAAAAAATTCTCTAACACTTTAAGAGAGAAAGAAAAGATAAAAAATAAAAATATGCATATTATATATTTAATTTAAAATTATTACGCGTTTATTATAAAGACATTAAAATTTGAAACTTCCCTATGTAATAAAGAAAAAAACTTAACATTAAAACTTATTTCTTTGAATGTTTGTAATGCAAGAAAAAAGATTTATTTGACTCTTCTATTTCCTTGAAAGAAATGTCTGCGTAAATATTATTGTCCCAAAATTTTTCACGTAAATTCCAGTTTTTTTTTTTTTAATAAAATATCTTTGTCCGCGTTTATATTGCATAAGTTTCACGCAGGACGATTGTGCGTCTTAGTTAGGTGGACATTTTCGTGACGTGGCGTGAAATTCTCGCATTCATACGGGACGACGCATCGGTAATATTTCATAATTAGTTGCAATTCAATTTGTATGGCGGTGATATGCGTGCGCATGTGCGTAGACACACGCGTGCAAATGCGCATAAATATAGCCAGCGCAACCAGGAACAAGAGAAACAGGTTCCAGCCACGGTACCGTAGATCCTTAAGGCATCATTGAGCGAATGGTAAACCAGCTGCGCCCGCTGGTCGGGATTTCACTGTAAATGTCAACCTAAGGCACGCGAAACGTCCCTTCGATTTAAAGGAAAGTCGTTCCGCAAACCGAGCTGTATAATAAAGTCATTGCGCGAACGCGAAGGGATGAAAGACGCGAAGAGGGTGTTCATTCAACGACCGACTCTCGCATGCGCCTCAAGAAGATGCTTCATCCTTGCAATTTCTTTCCCTTGTTTTTGTATAAAAATATATATATATATTAGCAAAGAAACGAAATTAACATTCTCCGTCAACTTTCAAAGTATGAATCGCTTATTCATGAGAAAAAGTCAATGACTCACATTAAAGTGACAAAATAAGAAACAAACGGATAGGATATAACAATACCGTCTTTGTCAATCGAGTTGTTCAAGTGATATTATACGACTAGAAGGCTGATCGAATAATTAGATATTTATAAAAGATTATTGTAATTAATACACGAGGAAATTCACGCGCCTTGCCCTGAACTTTCCAAACTTTCCTAACGCCATGGCCGTTTTTTTAATTTCAAAAGGTGAAAAAGATATTGTTATACGTGTTGCGGAACGACGTAGCCCCGTTACGCTTAAACAGAGATACTTGCCGAGCACATTAGAAAGTTGCGGACTTTATGAAAGTACATGAGTCCAAGTATCGTTAATTACCGCTCCTCTGTGAGTGCGAAGTGGTCTAACATCCACGAGGATGCTAAACGCCGCCCTCACCGTCAAAGATCAGTCTAATTATTTTACAGCGATGTGAAAATTGCCAGATCACCGCAAGACAATTTCGCGCCATTCGATACTTCCTGTCTGCTGAAATCCTTCATATCTTTAAAACATCAGTTCTCACATTGCTATGGTATTTCGTGTTTCTCGATTTATGTAAATTAAAAGATATTAATTAGTCTATACAAGATAATCTAAAAAAAGACAGCACGACACTTGAAGGAAAAATATCGTGCTGATAATAATTTATTGATTCCAGCGATATTTCTCGTTAACAGAGATTTATATTCTATAATTATATTCTATAATTATTTTTAAACTATAATTATATTTATTTTCTGCATTTTTTATACTAAAAAAACCAAAATTGAAAATATGGAGAAAATATGGAAGTGTTCCAACTTCCCGAATGTAGCATGATATTTTCCTTCTAAAGTGGAAAGAAAACGATAAATATTTCTACTTAAGCATTCTTTAATTGGCTAATTGGTAAAATTTTATCTTCTGATTAGTCAAGCAAATACTTCGAAGCATCTATAACATTAAGGTCCGATTGTACCAACGTTACTTTGGTTTTAAACGAGGCTTAAAACTCTTTCTGTCTCTGTCTCTTTTTGACTTTAAAACGAGATAAAGTTTTAAGTCTCGCTTAAAATCAAAGTGACATTGGTGTAACTGAGCCTAAGTGAATTATATATCCTAGAAGTTTGCGAACAGTTTGACTTCGAATCGAATTGAATCAAATCACAGTGGATTAGATTTGAATTCATTTTTCTAAGAAATTCAAATTAATTACTTCAAAAATTTCAAATCAATTCCCTATTTTATTTATGCTTTATTTAGAGGAAAGCCAAGCAATTCTGATCGACCAAAGTTAGTTTTCACTTCTAGTAACGGACGTTTCATTAGGATCATCAAAAATCATGGACATTAAAAAAAAATTTAAAATTAAAAATATAAGTTCTTTTTTAACACGTAAAAATTATCATATTTTACACTGAAAAAAATTTTAATAAATATTTGTATGAATATAATTTTAAATATAAGTAAATATTTACTAAATATAAACATATATTTATTTAATACAAAAATCATTAATTTGATTTAACTGTTATTTTTTACTAAGTAAATATTCATTTACAGTAAATAAATATTTACTTAGTACTATTCAAAGAAATATACACATATTAAGTTTTAGTAATTTTTGTTCAGTGTAGTATGTTTTACATTTTAACAATAAGCAAAAAAAAATTTTATTCTGTCTAGATAAATCAGCTGGAAATAATCTTTGGGATCTGATAAGTCTCACACCTCTCGGTATAGCATTTCGCGACGAGGCGTCTTGTTACCGGGCGCACTTAGGTGTTTTCGGCCATATTCGGCGATGCATCTGGGCATCTTTACGATCCAGGCAAGAGGACCCGTCGGTAACCCACGGCTGCTCTTCGTCTTTCCCCTCTCTCGCTCTTCACAAAACGTAATCGTTTTTGTAGCCGGTCCGGTTCTCGGCGTCACCGACCTACCGGAACGCGTCGCGCCGGGTTCGAGCGCAACCTGGACCAGGTATGAAAAGACGAAACGGACATGTGGAAATTCCATTGTAATTTTCGCCGATGCTTCCTTTTTCTGCACCGATAAATCCGAGGACATGAAGTAAAACTTTTTCATCGTCCATTTCTTAAGATCCACGATGAAATTCTTACGGAATTGATAAATCGTTTTTCAAGAAACATATAAAAGAGAGAGTCAATTAAAAAAAATATAATGACTTTATTTTGATTTTTAATGTCAATAAACAGTCAAATTTTGTAACAAAAAATCATTTTGGCTTTCATAACAACAAAATAAAATCATATTGACTTGGTGTATTTTTTGGAGTTTAAAATTTTTATTTATATCTCGTAAAAGAATGCAAATAGTAATAATTTGAGTCGTTGTGTGACTCGCTATTGTAAAAAGAACAAGCTTCGGTCTGTGAAGAAATGATCTATCAAAATATTCCATGTGGAATATATATTTCGTTATGGATGCTGGAATGAATCGCAAGGAATGCGTTAGCATTGAAAAAGAGCAACTTCCTCCTTAGCAACAGTCGAAAGTAGAAAATCATGCTACTAAATTTAGATTAAAAGTGGACGTTGAAGAAAATACAAAAGCTTGTTACTGAAGTAAGAGTACCTGAAGCACTGATGTGCACCTCTCGTCTTACAAATCTGATTCTTATGTACCTACAAATCTACAAATCCGAAGGATTGCGAAGCAAATTCGTTTGGACGCCGTGGCAAGTGCAGCTGTTTCTCGCGGGAATTTATCGTGAAGGATCCCTCCGAACGGGTCTTAAACCGGGTGACTCCTCGCAGGACAACGTATCGAAAGAAAAATCCAAAAATATCCTCGGGGCCCCGTTCGCGATCTCATGAGAAGAAGAAGAGAGATCCCGTCATCTCAGTCAAAGAGAGAGAGAAAGAGAGAGAGAGAAAGAGAGGTTGGCCCCTACTCCATTCGCGGAGAGCAAAACCCCACCACGAATGGCAAACGCACAACGACGGGGAAGAGAGACGGGGTGGCGAAGAGAACAGCGGCAGGACGAGAGTGAGAGGACGGAGAGAGATCTGTGGAGAGAAACGGAGAGGAGAGATCGGCGCTGCTCTGAGTTTTCGGAGCAGTCAGCGGCGACGACGGCGGCGGCGGCGGCGGCGACGGCGGTGGCGGCAGCGGCGACGACGGCGGAGCCAGTTTCTCGTAGCTGCTCGTGCGGCGGCAGCCTGCGGCGGCATCGTGCTCGCCGTGTTTCTCTCCCCTTCAGTATGAAGCCGACGACCGTGCCAGCTGCAGCGACTGCACCTGCCGCATCGTCCTCGACAACGCGTGATCATCGTGTACTTCGCCAAGCCTGCGACGCGCGTCGCCGTTCTTCCTGATTGTGAACGGGACCTCGCGCGCGTCTCTCCAAATTCCTGTCCCCGTCCCGTTGAGGGATCCCCGCGGGATCCTTTCCGCGTAAGCGAATCGATCGGCTGGGAGGGGAATCGCAATCGCGAATCTTTTTTTCTTTCTCTTCTTCGTTCGCTTCCTTGGTCGTCGACGAGTGCCGAGATTCATCAAAGCGTACGTATTCGTGCACGTGTCGCATCCAGGTGGACGCACGCCGGGCGAGTAAGTAATCGCGGGTGAGAAGAACTGTGGATACACCGAGGTGGGCCCTCCTGGACTATAAAAGTGAAAATTTGTCCTTCGTCCTTGTTTATTGGACTTGGTATCGGACTGATTCTTGTTGGTGATAACCTTGGTAATTAGGCGAGAACAGGCAGACTTCGCGGGATAACGCGACGATTATTCGTCGCGGCAAGGTGAGTTCTGATTCCAGTCTCGAGGGTCAAGAGCGGTCAGACCTCTCGTGCGACGACCGAGACCGTCTCTGCGAATTCAGAGTCTTAGGATTATGAAACTTGATAATATCTAAAGGTTTTCAACGGCCGAGTTCTAACTTCGATTACGAAAGATTACGCGCCACTTTCTTTTCGATCTATTGATAATTTTCACTTTTTAATTAGAGTAGTACTCAATGGATTTTACTAGAAAGTTTTTCAACAACGTAGTTACGTTTTATGTTCTTCGAAATT
>Ga0157363_1001909_pt1 | contig 17879 bp, 7 predicted proteins | sample AttsexASBM1_FD_111477 | JGI IMG/M metagenome (GOLD analysis project Ga0157363, IMG submission 111477) | Fungus gardens microbial communities from leaf cutter ant in Ribeirão Preto, State of São Paulo, Brazil - Atta sexdens ASBM1 | ecosystem: Host-associated > Fungi > Mycelium > Unclassified ... | reverse complement strand
CTATAAAATTTCAAATATTTTATATTACTTTTAATTTCATTATTATTATTATTATAAAACAATGAGTAAAATAATAAAAATTGTCAAATTATAATGCATATAATTATATATAAGTTTGATTTAGAAATTTTCAATTTTATCTAGACATTTTCAATTAAAGATCTCTTTCGTCGCACACATTTTTGGAAGCGTTTATCTTCTTAAAATTGTTGTTTTATTACAAAAACATGTTTTTTCGTGATATTTTTATTTCTGCTCCTGGAAAAGGATCAATTGTCTGTAAAACGTCCAAAAACGTTTACGTGTACGTATCGTACGCAACTGTCCCACGTCTTTGTTGAGTCAGTAGGCTGACAAATCTCATGCTAACGATCCCGCATGGACGTCGACCAATGATGATGTCCGGGGTAAATCCGCCATGCTCTCGTCTCGGTCGAATAGCCGTGGCTTTTACCCCTCTCGTTCGCCGGCTTTATCGTAACTGGCGGTCGCTGCCTCCCTCGATTCGATCAATGGAGGCACCTGTACCAAGACGAGTGGGCAAACTGCGTTCACCCCCGCCTACATAACACTGACAGAACCAAGTTCGCGTATATACCGCCTTCGTTCATTGTATCTATAGATAGAACATTTGGAAAATCTGAAAAATCTTAAAAAACAGAGAAAATATATAAATTTTTTCAAAAGTATATGGCAAGTCGTTTAATTTTTTAATAGCATAAAAGAAATTTCGTCTAATACTGACAATATTGAAAGTTCAAAGTTCTATATATATCTACTATATATAATTATATAAAAAATTATTGCATAATTATTTATATGAACAACTTTTTACATTCCTTCAAACTTGATTTTTTTTTATAAGAAGCAATATATTATATGCGAAGCAATTATCCTATCATTCTTTTTGATGTTTTCTCATATTATTATTATTTTTATTATACTAAAATTATTTTTTATTTTATATATATATATATATATTTTATATTTTATATATATATATATATATATATATATATATATATATATATATGCTAACAGTAATTTTATATTAAAAAAGAAGAAAATATGGATGTATATAGACATATTTCATGTATAATTATATATGTTATGAACGTTTATGTATGTTTATGTATAATTATACATGTATATTCGTGCATATATAAAATAATTTTTATCGAGGAATTAAAATTATGACAAAATATAATAAAAACTGTAATTCTTTTTTTAGATAATTATTTTTTAAGAGATTTACGATGGACATTTTTTCATGCTATTAAATTGTATGCTATTAAAAAGTAAAACGGCTCGTTATGGATATAAATACAAGTAGTAATTATCTTCTATTGAAATAAATTTATATATTCTTGCGTTAATAATAATAAAAGAACTATTTACAATGTATTTATGTAGTTAGATTAAAGTTGGACGTAAATATATTAACATATTTCAAAATTTATTATATTAATCATATTTATATTTATTAGAGCCATGTAATATACTTATTTAATTATTAAGAATATTTTTTTCACAAAAAAGGTTAGTTTATGAAAATTTAGAATTAGTGTAGTAAGTTCAAAACTTATCAAATCTATTTTACTTACTAATATAACAATTTTCGATAACAATTTTGTTTGTAAGATTTTGTATATATTTAAGATTTAAATACATTGAAGGACAAATTTTCTAAATGTTCAAGCATTCATTTCAATTTTTAAAATTTTTAAGATTTTCACGTTTTTCCAGTTTCGAATAATATTTGGAATAATTCGGATCTTTATATTTCAAATGTTTGGAAAGAAGGACTCAATAAGACACCATATTGCTGAAATATGCGTTACGTAACTGACAAATATCTTAATTAATGTAACTGTCTTATCTGCATACGTCATTTGCGATCTGAAATATTTCAGCGTCGCCACTCATATTCGCCAATCACCATGAACGGGATTACGAGTTTCTCCGTTGATTTCAGTTATAGGGAAGGGTCGACGAAAAGGAAAGTATTAGAGAAAGAGAGTTGGTGGGTCTGGCCAGCGACGCGTGTACATGGTCCACCTGTGCGAGAGGGAATCTAGCACCTGTCACCACACGCGCGCACTGGGGTGTCTCTGTCAGGTCGCTGGTAAGCAGGTAGCTAGCCAGCCAAGTGCGTTCCACCCCTTTGCTACCACCAGTCGAACTCGCCCGACCATGCCGTGTGCACGCCACTCTCTCATAGTCAGTCGTCGTTAAATGCTTGTCATATATACGCGCATACCTCGTCTTTATCGGGAATAGCGTGAACTAATTTCAGTTTTTGAGCATGGTATCGTGATTTTTATAATCTCCTTTTTTTTTAATGCAAATTCCTCGCTCTAAAATTGTGATCAATGTTGTGCCTTTCCTCGAACGAGCATTAACGAGTGACGCATTATTGATGCCGTTTGCCTCCCAAAGAGTGCGGGGAAATATGTGTGAATTCCAACAAAATGCTCTCTATATTTATACGTATATAATACTATAGTACGTAAGATAAAATAAAAAAGAAAAGAGGAAGTTTTACAAACATCAAACGCGCGATTGTTATTTCTCATGACGTCAGAAGACATTTCCATAAATTAGTGAATCATGAGTTCCAAGTAACGCGTGAACAATTCTGAAAGCAGTACAATCGGAATTTTAATTTTTCTCCATATTGCACGATATTAAATAAACTAAAAGCCTGCGAGTGGACAGAAAAGTTCGACAACGTGTCATCATTGTTTCCTGAACAAAATCGTTCGCATCTTCATCGCTTATAATTTACAAAATTTAACTTGAATAATTCGATTATTGTTAGTCTATTGGAACCTTCGACGATTCTCTAAAACGCGAGGAACGCACCTTTTAGGAAAAATTAACGTTGCAACGAAGAACCATTGTTTTTAACAGGCGCTTATCGCGCTGGCAAACTGGTGCGGGTAATGAAAGACGATAAAAATGAGGATCGATCTAGTAGAAGTTGAAGTATCGACGGAGGATAGCTCGTCTACCACTGCTGCTACCACCGCCACCATAATGGATAGCAGCAGCATGGACAGCACAGACGACTACGATGGAGTCGAGGCCGAGTTGACAAGTCTCTCCTGGTTGCAGTCACTGGATATTACTAGCGCATCCGGTTTGCCGACACCACCCTGTTCGCCGTCGCCGCCGCCGATCATCCGCCAACCCCCAAAGAAGTTGTCGCCCTTGATCAAGGCCGAATTAGGTATTAAGGATTTATTTCAAGTTTTAAGGATTTAATTCAGAAAGGGATAATCGCAGTTTTGATTATTATTTATACAATTGGATTTCAAAAATCATAAAAAATTATTTTGAAGTTTAAATCTTCTATTTTCGTAATTTATCAATTGTTGTAAAATGTAAAATTTCTATTCGCTTACCATTACTATCTCAATTTCTTTGTTTATATATATTTTCAAAGTCAATTCTTTTGTAAGTATTGTTTTTAAAATACATTTCTATGTCGTGTATTTTCTCGCTTCTGAAGTCACAAATCTTTTAAGCCTATTCTACAATGTGCTCTTTGTTTCCTATTTCTTGTTTTTTATCTTTTGCTTTTTTTCTCTTTGCAACCATTTTATCGACAATTGTATTTCTTGCTATATATTTCTCGTTTCTTTCAAAGTTGGTTAACTTTTATCTCGGACGATGTAAAACAAAAAACCGGATAAGAAGCAAAAATACAAGATGTCAAAAAATAATAAAAAGCAAGAAATAAGAAACAAAAAGCACATTGTAAAATAGGCTTTGTCAGAAGAGAGAAATATAAAATAAAAATTCATGCAAAGTGTATATTAATATTGAAATATGTTTCCATAAAACAACAATCCGTACAAGAGTCGCCTTTGAAAATATACCAAAAACTATTTATTTCGTTAATTTATGAATAACCATATATCTAAAAATAAATTGTGTACAACAGCATTATTATCATTTTATGAATATGTGTTAACGACACTTCAATTTGCTTTGCATCGCGTCTTTTATATTAAATTTATACTTCATCGATTTTATTTTTATTTTTACATTGAGGAAGACTCAATCGAAAGGGTTGAAAACATTTGTCAATTGGTTGATTTACATCTATCCTTGGATAAATTGTGTACGCACGCGCACACACACACACACACACACACACATACACACACACACACACAAAATTTATTTGACAAATATGAACAGGGTACCTCTCGTTCCGATAATCTTGATCTTGACACATTATTAAAATTATAATTCTGAGTAATTGTGACAAGTTTTATTCGATCGTTATCCGTTAAAATATTATTAACAAAACAATTGATAAAAATATCGATCAAAGTACTCCAGTTCGATGATCTTAACTTTGACATATATTGTTAAGATCATGATCTTGAGTGACCTCCAACAAGTTTTAGCTGTCGCTCGTTACTAGTTAAAAAGTTAGAAACAAAAAAGTTTAAGAAATAGAATCTTATTTCTGCTAATAATGTCTTATTTCTGATAAGAAGAAAGTGAGGTAGTTCTTAATATATATAATATATATTACACATAAAACTCACACTGCTTTTGTTTTGCGTTGTAAAGTATATGCGTAGAGACAGATATGCCGCCTCTCTGAGAGGTGAGACTTCTAAAAAAAAAATAATCCAACCCAAACCATATTTTAATGTAGGATAGTTCTTGCTTTGCGTACACTTTATACAACACAAAGCGAGTAGTTGTATGACGGGTTTATTCAAGAAATTAAGAGAAATTAAGATCACGTTAACTATTGTGAAAATTGAAAATTGTGGTAGAGTCTTCTCGACTATTAAGAAATAATTTATTTAAAAACTTATTTCTTATTTCATAAATTTATTATGCTTTGTATCTGTTTGAGAGATACAAATCATAAAAATTTATTTTAATTATTTGTTATTAAAAATTTATTGTATTTGTTTGAATTTATTTATTTTTTTATGCAATTTTCTACCTTATTTCTACCTTATTTCATTATTTATTTATATATCAATAACTTTTATGAAATGTTTAAATTATTTGATCAATATTTTGAAAGTAATTATGTCTAGATATACGATATATCAATTTTTGAATCGCAGAACGACGAAAATCGGATGATTTTCTTTCGATTTCCCATCTACTAGATCTTGCGGAAAATGCTGAGAAATATCGAACGGATCCTGATGCAAAACCGCCGTTTTCCTATGCCACTATCATTTGCCTTGCGATGCGCGCCAATAATAACAAGGTCTCCCTTTCAAACATCTACGCATGGATCCGAGAAAATTTCTTGTTTTACAAATACGCCGATCCAGCCTGGCAGGTAAACGGATTTTATATTTGTAATTCTTATTTTTTATTTTATTTTATTCCTTGAATTAATCAACAATATATTTTTTTTTATCTAAATAATATATATTAACTAATAAAGTACGCTACGAGTCAAAGTAAGTTCTTTAATAAATAGGAGGGTAAAAGCAGAGAATATAGAATAAGGCTACTAATATAGAATAGGGTCTTATTTTTTAAATAAAGAATCGCAATCTAGTAGCAATCGCTGGAAGTTGTTACATCCCATTTTTTAAACCTCTCATGTTTATATTTTTTATTTTTTTGTTAATACTGATGTTGGATTAAATTTTGACGACTTTTATTTATTGGATATTTTAGCTAACGTATTTCTTAGGAGTATAAATGCATAAATTCAAAATCTTCATACATTTATATCGGAGTAATGTTAATTTAAAAAAACAATACCTATGATACATTCCGTTTTTTAAATTAACATATTCCTGCTTTTATCCTATCACACAACAAAACTCTTATATTATTTATTTTTATGTTATGAGTTTTGTTGTGTATTATTTTAAAGAATTTGCTTTAACTCGTAGATCTTTGTTTTATTAGTTTTATTTATTTGATTTGTAATCTTTTGAGCCTTTTATATTTTCATTTTATTGTTAAATATATTTAATTATCTATTTAAAAATGTATTTTATCTAAGTTTTATCTAAGTTTTATTATTTCATATTTTATCTAAAATGGAAGTATAAATTTTGATTTCATTGCTTTCCGAAAAACTTTAAAAAGAAACTTTACAAAGAAAATTTTTGACTTTATTACTTAAGTACTGAACATTATTGAGCGCTGATAGTAATGATATTTTTATCGTTTATCTCGAACAGAACTCGATTCGACACAATCTCTCGTTGAACAAGTGCTTCTTGAAGTTGCCACGTTCCAAAGACGAGCCAGGCAAAGGTGGCTTCTGGAAGCTGGATCTCGAAAGAATGGAGGAAGGCAAACGGTCCAGGCGCCGTTCCGCGATCTCGCAGCGAGCTCGGAACACGAAGAGATCTCCTTCTATGACGACAACTACGACAACGACGACGACAACAACGACAACAACGGTAGCGGGAGCGATGACGCTCAATGTTCTTCAGACCAGCAGCAGCTGCACGCCGCCCACCAGCTGTTTGTCGAATACCCTGTATGAGACTCCGCCTAGTAGCGTGTCACCCCCCATAACGGACAATCTGTCGGAAGTACCGGAGTCGACGCAGGTGAGCTTGAGCGAGGACGACTTCACGAGTTTGTTGATTGCCGGTTGGGACGAAAATAATCAACTGGAGCTTCTCGATCTGTTGGACACCCTCTAAACCTCTCAATACCCTTTTTCCTTCCTTTTCTCCCTCTCGCAAATATCTCTCAGGAATCATCGGTTCTTCGTATAAAACGGAAGCGTTCTCTCTGCATGCATCCCTCGACTCCTCATTTCATATGATGATGAGTGTCATGAATAATAGCATTTTCTAAATAATTTAAATCTTTGGTTCTACTTAAATTTGAGAGAACATCCCGTTCTAGGTACTGTGGTTGCGATAAAATGCGCAAACAATTATCGTTAATCTGGGATTAGTCGTCTAATTTTTTTTTTTGCGTAAACGATCATCTAGAGTGACTTTTAATTAGAAGACACTATTATTAATTAAATATTATATATTATTGATTGTTCTATAATTTATTAGATACTAGAGATTCTCTAATATAAGAGTCACGACATGAGAAAGTCACGCGTTGAGTCTGCCATGTTTCAGAAATTCTATATTTGAATATCTATTATATATGTTACTTTTAAATTTCTATAATATAATTAAAATTAGAGATTTTAAAGGTATTAACAAATAAAAAAATATTGTTTAATTTTAACGTCTTTTTTTATAAAATTATTTTGAAAATTTAAAGTAATTTTTTGGTTATATATCTTGAAACGAGGTTAAAATTACAAAAGTGACAAATTCAATATTTATAATTTCGTTAATGCCTAATATTATATTTATCTAATAAATTCACTCAATTCTGTTTAACTTTCGCAACTTTCAAGATACACAATCGATACTTTGAAACGTAAAAGAAAAAGAAATAAAATTTTTTTATACTTTTTTATACTTTTAACATTTATTTTATACAAATTATATTGTGTCTCGCCATTGATTTATTATCGTGTTTTTTTACACATGTACATGTGTGTGAGTGATCCGTCACTGCAGGTTTAGGTTTAGGTTAGAGATGCATTAATTAATAGAAATACAATATTATATTTCTCTCTCTGTTATAGATTTTACTGAAATTATTATCTTGTGTACAAAAATCGGTTCAAATCAGCTCGTGTCGCAACTCCATTAGAGGATCTCTATTAGATATACTATTTGAGCTCACATTTTATGTATATACATAGGTTTAATGAATATCTACTAAAAAAAGGAGAAAATAGAAAGATATATACATGTATAAAAAATCCCGCACACTTTTCATGAAAAGATAGGCTTTTGTTAAATTGACTAAATTTTTGTGGCTGTTTTCATAATGCTAATTAAAAATTTCAACGACTCCAAAAAACTCAACTTTTATGATTACGAAATTCTAAATCACTCAACAATATTTTACAGAAATCGTAGTTTTTTTTAGATAAGTCAAAATGGGTCAAAATTATTATGTTTTGTCTAAGAACCTTAACTAAAGAAATTGACACTGTACAAAATTGAAGAACAATATGAAATTATTATAAATTGAAGAATTTTAAAACTTAACAAAAATAAAATTCTATATAGAATTAAACAACAAAAATTAAAACTTACAAGAGATATAAGACTTTTATCCCACCTTGTATATTTTGCATGCACATACTTGTACACGCACAATGTGTACTTTATGTAGAAGATCTCTATAAAATACTTTTGAGCTATTTAGGGTCCCATAATCATAAAAGTTGAGTTTATTTTGAGGTCATGTGCCCATTGAAATTTCTGATCAACATCATAAAACACATAACAAAAATTTATATTTGACAAAAGCCGGCTTTTTTATAGAAATTTGCGGGATCTTTTTTCGATCAATAAAGGAAACGACTGCAACTCTGATTCATGTTCCCTAGTATAAAAATCACTCAAGATCATCATGTAACTTTTTCCCTAAGGTAAAAAAGTAAAAATTTTTTATCACTGAAGATTAATAGAAATCTTTTTATTTTTCACATTCCCGCTTTAGGGAAAAAGTTACATAAAAGATATCTACGTGATTATATATTTCCGAATTACAATTACGTTCAAGAACAAGCGGACACAAAAATTTGTTTGTTACATGAAATATCTGATATTAATTTTGTAATCGAAGCGCGATTCACTGCGATCGATATCGAGATAGTGAGAACGGAACTACCGTTAGGGAAGAAAGGCCAGAGAGAGAAAAGCGAGTATGTATCTTTTTTCTTCTTCCTTAACAGTTAGATAATAGGCACAAAAATAACGAATGATAGTAACTTGAACATGCTTAGACAGATGGTCTTTGTTTCCTTACTGGAACCGCATTGGACAATGACGCGAGAAGCAAGAAGTGAATCCATGTGAACGTTTTTCCTTTTCTTTTTATTTTATTTTATTTTTTTTATTTTAGGTACATTGAAATGATTATTTCGTGTGCCACTATTTGCATACGATATTGATTGAAGTAATAAAATCAAAAATAATATATCAAGTTCTTTCTTTTATTATTCTGAATTGATATTTAATTTATAATTTAATCTACTTTTATTATATATACTGAATACTTGATTTAATTTGTAATTTAATTTATGTGTACGTTGTATTTTTCCATATTTTTAAACAAAAATAAATAATATGACAATTAATCAAAATTTACAATTGCTTATTAAACAAGAAAGAATTCTCGGTATAGTTTTATCTATATTATCAAAAGTAAGGATGTACATGAACAAATTAATTTATTTTAACATAAAATACGTGTAAATAATACGTATGTATAATACGTACATACATACGACTAATATAACGTATAGAAAAAAAATTCACATGAGTTCTCGTATTTATTGTCATAATACAATATGGCTGCAGAGAAAACAGTAGAATTATCACTGTTAGCAATCATCGCGTTACGTATAACGTATATTACAGTAACATGTCTGTTTTTTATTTCTACTCTCTCTAAACTGATGCATATGATGCAATAAGTTAAAGTGAAATACTTGAATTTATTGCATTATGTGTACCAGTTCAAAAAATGTAGAAATAAAAAACAGACTTCATGATGGAACAAAATAAGGTGTATTATTCCCGTACGCACTCGTTTATAATAAATGGCCAATCAAGAATTGGTCACAAATGTTAAAAAACTGTATGACTGCCCTGCATCTTGCATAAAAATTAGAAGTCACACAGCCGGTATTACATATTAGAAACAAATTCAATTTTTTATCTTCTCAAAAAGAAAAATTGACATTTGTCAGCAGAAATTGACAAAAATCAAAAATGAGAAATTGGCATTTTTTGTGTTTATGATTATTTTTGATTGGCTGCTTCGACTCTATTGCTTCTATTATGCACACAGATATACTTTGTTTTTCTCATCATGATATATAACATATATATATATATATATATATATATATATATATATATATATATAAAACTGATATACATATAACTATAAATGCTGAAACGGCTATTAATAACATCGTAATTTGATTGAAATGTTATTAGATTATGCCGCTGAAATATTTGATATAATCGGCAGTGTTACGTGATAAGTAATATTAGTGCTTTTGATGTATTCCATGAATTTAGAGATATAAGCATTTCTGAGATACAGGCAATGAAAATATTTCTAAAAATATAATTTTTATATCGTATAACATAGCTGTTCTAATTGGTTTCTATTTATCGTTTTTGCCGCATCTATTATTTTGTTTGCGCTGTAGCCATTTATTTCAATTTTCTTTTCATCATTAACCTTTTTTTTTTAAATTTTACTCTTTTATTTTTGATATTTCTTTTTGCCTGAAGAATGATCGATCTAAGAATGGAGTATTCCTTGCGCGGCAAATCAATTCACGCATCGTGCCTTCGAATAATTAGGAAGTATCTCTTGTATATTCTTAAACAACGTGTTATATAATATACATATACATTTTACATATAATAATATATGTACACTTAGAATAGAATACTTTAATATACTTATATCAATTATTATTTGTTCTTCATTTCAAAAGAAAAACATGTTGATTAAAAACTTCTTCATAGCTAGAAGAAAATAAATAATTATGGTTTTTTTTTAATTACTCGGTTTGTCTCAGTCTTTGCATATAATAGTCATTACAGACAAACTTATTAAAAAATTAAGTATTTTATAAAATATATTTCATATTTTATATAAAAATATGTCAGAGAACAAAATATAAAATATGAAATATCTTATAAACTATGAAAATTTGGATTTACTTTAATATTTTTTACATTTCAGTCTAAAAAAATTGATTTATGTAAAAATTATTAAAAATTATGTAAAATTTATATAAATTAAAAAACATTTTATATAATTACTGAAACTTATACAAAAAAATCAAACAATTATCTTCAAAAAATATGACGTTAAGATTTGAAATATGTAATATAAAAAATTAATGATATACATCTGTTCTTTCCCAAAATTATGAAATTTTAAAATCTAAAATTGTAAAGTTTAAAGTAAGTGAAATATTTTTTCTAAAGCAAGAAAAAATGGAATAATTAAGTTGAAACCTTAAAACGATTCATTTATGAGTATATACTTTATATATATATATATATATATATATATATATATACATATACATATGTTTCAATATATTGATAGATTTATACATAAAAGCATTAATAACCCTGTATATATAGAGTAGGATGCGCAACTGCAGTTTTTATTTTATTCTCCTTATAAGGATATGTCTCTCCTTTTCCTTCTCTTTCTCTTTCTTTCTGGATGATTAGAAATTATTATTACCGTTATTAATAATATCGCGATATTTTATTGTATGGAATCATAATATAGATAAATCATAGAAGTATGTTAGATTTCGACATTAATATATGTGGGGTGTCTCAAGAAATGCCTCTCAGTTACGAATATTTCAAATCAAAGAAGAAAGATTATTTAACATATGTAAGACTCCACTTTAAAATGTTGAAAATAAGGCAGGACAAGAAGTGATTTTAGAAATTTATCATTATAAAATATCATCATAAATATCAACAAAATAAAAGCTAGAATTTAGCTGCACGCAATTTTTTAACGATTAAAATTTTCGACTTTTGTAATTAACTTTATTTTGATCTTGTTAATAATGTTAATAATGAGCATCTTATCAGCTACTCGCAATTAAAAGACATGATTTAAAAAGCATTTGTCAATAGCGAATTATCTTATCGAATACAATGTAAAACAAATCATATTCCTCTTAGTGCTAACAAATACCTTTATCACTATTTTAAAAACAACTTAATTTTAATCAGGAATAAAAAATATTTTAATAAGGTGAAAGATGGAAATTTATAATTAAATCCCTAAAAAATTAAATCCCTAAAATTATGAAATAAATCATTGGCAGAAATCATTGCTTGTAATTTTTAATTTGAAAGCATTCGAATTTTTAATTTGAATGATTGAATTTGATAATTTCGTAGTGACAAGAAGAATTAATTAAAACAAATAAAATAATAACAGTGAAGAAATTTTCCTGGAGTTGCGGTATTTCAAGCGGCACCCTGCATATAAATCTAGAATTTTATTATTATATACGATGTACGATAATATAAAACTATTAGAAGCGATATTAATTATGGTGTGTGATATAATAACTAATTTACAATTAGTTGAATTGGTGTGTCAATTTCTGCGCTCTATTCACGTCTTTTCCGAGTACGTCCAAGTTAAGACTTATCTATTTTTTCATTGCAGCCATATTGAATTATTATCCACACAATAATAATACAATTTTGCAAAGGACATCTTAAAAAAAGTTCAGAGAACGTGCTACGACTTAAATATTCTCAGGACTTTGCTCGGAAAATTATGTTGTGTAATATTAAAAATAAAAAATCAGTTTTTTTTAAGTAAATTTTTTCACAGTACGTTAAAAGAGAGTGATTTTTTTTATATGTAATCAGTCGTGTTCAAGTATAAATTAGTGTAAGTATATCAAGAAATTTTCTTCTTTTTATGTTGCAGATCAGTATATAATTGTTCCATACATAAATTTTTTTACCGAAAAGAATCATATATACAATAGTTATTCAAGATTTATACTTATTTATTAAATTAATTCACAAATTAAAAAGTGAGCTTTTAATTCATTAACTAATGATAATTTTTATTTTTAATTATTGATATAAAAATGATTATAAAGATTAATTCATACATCAGTGATCCACGTTTAATTTTCCGTCCAAACCGTTAGATATTTTGATTAAAAAGAAAATTATAAAATAATTTCTGATATTATAGGCGGATACATAATAATAATAATAATACAGTATTGGTATATTAGATCTTTCTAATTAGTAATTTATAATAATTTTTTATACTTTTTAATCATTATAAAATATATTTTAGTTAACTAATATAATAACTAATATAATAAATAGAATACGTAGGATCCACCAATGATCCACGCGGCGTAGTCAAATAATTTAAAAAAATTGGCGTTGTACAGAATATATTAATGGCATACCAAGAAAATAGAAAGATGTCGGAACAAATGAACATATCGATAAATTAATATATTTTATTAATCTACATTATCTACAATATTATCGGATATGTGATGCGAAAAAATTAATTTTAGCGACATATATGCAAAAAAAAAATTTCACATGTATTCGGCTGTAATGGAAAAATAGGAATTATTTATTTTAATATTTTCACACTGCGTTAATAATGTGAATTGAAGATTATTGAAATATGAAAAGCGGCAGACAGCAGAATTAATGCGATTATATACATAGCTCGATCGTGATTAAACGAGTAGAGTGAATACGTGCCTTGAAGTAAAACTAAAAATATATAGTTGGTTTCTTTTTCTTCTACCTAATTATTTATCCCCACGATATATAAGGACTCACTGCAACGTGTGGTTATCTCCATAATTTGTATGCATATAATTTAATATGTAACTCTCTATGAGACGTAAGAAATAAATATCGAGGAACATCATATTTTATTTCATATTCTTCTTATTTTCCTCGTCTTAAAACAATACACGTAAAAAATATAATTATCGAAATATTATATTTCCTAGACAAAATATTTCAGTAAATCTTGCATTATATTCAGATATCTTTTAGATAATTTCTAGATATCTTCTAAAGATATCTAGAAGTGATATCTTAAAGAAAGATCTTTAAAAAAAATATCATTTAAATATAAGATCTCGATGTTTTCTGGGTTGATTGAAGAAGTAAAGACTTGATAACTTCTATATACATTTTATTTATAAAGATTTTATTTATAAAGATTAGTTATATGAAGATTAGTTATATGTGTAAATCTTTATATTTTTTTAGACAAGGGGTCTATTTTTTCTGACTAATCTAATGCAAACTTTTAGAACTTAAAATGAGGTAGGTATATATATATTAACTTGGTGAAAGCAGAAAAAAGTTCTAATGCAATCTAGTGTAGAAATAAAAAAACTTATAGATATTTTTTCATATAGGCTGCGTTCGGTTATTCACTGTATCACAAATCTATAGTATATGTAATATGAACTATCAATTTTCAATACTTGCAGCGAATAACAGAACGCACTCCTAAACTATAGGTCTGTTTTCTGTGGCTGAACTAGTGTACATTTTTGAAACTTAAAGTGAGATATGTTTGATATTTATCAAAAATGAGAAAGATAGTTCTAGTGCAGAAAACAGACCAGATGTTTAATTTCTACCGATTTGAATTGAGTCAAAGTCAAATCAGAGCAGAGAGAAATCTGAGAATAGACGAGCAATCGAAGTTAATTATTCATCCTTGTCTAACCCACTTAATAATAGGAATATTCCAATATATAGAAGAGAACCATAAAAACGTGTATCTTACGAGGTAGAGGTAGTTTGTTAGATAAAAAAGGCCAGGATGCCTGATCTTAGATTTCTCTTTGGTCAGAGTCGGATTAGAGTTAAGTTGGCTTGCCTGTTTTCGCCAATCAGAAGATTTGTTCGCGTCGCAAACTCCAACATACTCCAACATGCTCCTACCACAGCTCCTACTCACTCTATCAAGCGTTGGAATGAGTAAGAGCTATGGTAGGAGCATATTACAACATGGAGCATGCAATGCGAACAAACTTAGAGTTACACTAAGATTGCAGCAGAGTTACACTATGGTACAAGAATAAGGTATTCTATTCCCAAGAATGCGCAATCGTCTTGAATATGACAGCTGCTCTTTGATCAATCAAAATTGTCTGAAATTGTAAAAAGAAATCTGATTAACTATCTTAAAATTTTATTGGATAGGATTCTTAATATTTCCATCGTAAGAGCACTCAACTAAACCCAACTTCGACTTGACTTTAAAATATAACTATGTTTCCACTTCGGTGGAAACATAGTTATATTTCTCTTATAGAAATAATTTGTAAAAATTTATCGGTTTATTTAGATTTATACTCTTTTAATTAATTGTAGATTTTCCAATTAATTCTTGTTCCTTGCGTAATTCTTGTTCACGTTGTTGTTCCCTATTCATTGATTCTTTTTTCTTAATCTGTTGAAGACGCAACACGCGTTTCTGCAATAAATCGTTTTATATAGCTGAAAATACTTATATTACTTATATGCACACATCCTAGAAAGAAAATTAATTTTATAATTCACCTTTAGTTTAGATGTTCTTTCATGAATATTAATCATTTCTTTTCTTATCACTGATAATTTTCCTTGATAAATTTTAACGGCTGAAAACTATAAAATTTTTAAATGTAATTTTTCTGTCATGAGATCAATATTCCAAACATATTATAAGATCTTTAATCCGAAATTCCAAAAATCGAAATCTCTAAAAATCAAATATTATAAAAAACACATAGATTATTTTGTTTATTGTGTAAATAAAAATAAAATTTTTTGTTCGAAATCCAATTTTTATTTTCATCTTTAACTTCACCATGCTATGTACTCCAAATTCAAATATTTAAAATTTGAAACATTTTTAGTTACAATCATTTCGGATTGAAGATATTCAACTTATATCATGAGAGAAAGAAAAAATCTTACCATATCATTTAAATCTATATCTTCAAATGTCTCATGTATCCTTTTATTTTCAAGCTGCATTCGTGTAAGTAGAGACTCTTGTTTATTACTGTAAGAAAAATAATATGAACAATTAATGTGAAATCTTTATTGTTTGTATTACTGATTTATATGCTTACGTCAGCTCGAAAAGTTCTTGCTTAACTTGTTCCAGTGGATATTGATAAATACCCAAAAGACCTTCTGCCAGTTTTTCTGCAGCTTCTGAGAAATCTACTATATCTTCGCTATTAAAAAATAAATAATACTTTTAAATTGTGCATTATATTATGTATTATATAATTATAATATATATATAATATATATATTACATTTATATTTATATTTATATAATATATATTTATATAATTATATATTATATATATTATATATTAAATTTTGTTAATATTTAAATATATCTAAAGGCATCTTGACTATACAATAAATCTGTATGTTCATTTTTTTACAATCTGATTGGCTATTTTTGAACACTTCTTATTTTGACTTCTTATTCTGAAAATTATTGTAGCCTCAACATTTTGGTATTAGAATTTTCATCTCAAAATGATTTCAGGAATTTGTTAGTAGATGGTAGGTCTAAAATATCCTGTATAATTTATATTAAAATGTTTAGAATATACAGGATATAATAAAATTCCGAAGAATAAATTTCAAGAACAAGTTTTTCATAATTGTATCTTAAAAAAACTATATATTGCAAATATATTGATGTAAATTTTCTTCCATATTTTAATATAAAGAACTTGCTGAGTCTCGCAACATTTTAATTATCTGAATAAGTAGCTTAATTAAAACAATTTTTTTACTGGGTAGATATTTAGCTTTTAACCTACTCTGATTATATAATTTCTTCCATTTCTGGATTATTTTTAAAAACTATTTGCAGAACTCTGTTTTTGAATTTAAAATAATATATAATGTGATAGCCTAATTGCAGTAATATGAATTATCTTGATCTAAAGAAATATATAAAGAGATTACCTCAGTTGTTTTTCAGTTTTCAATTGAATCTCCATTGCTCTGGATTTTTCCACGTCAGTCATTATTTTTATTGTCGCTTTCTCTTCACTTTATTCGCGATTATACATGTCAAGCGTAATAGTGTGCATCAAAGATCTGCTAAAAGATCTGCTAAAAGAAGAATTTAAAAGGAGGTAGAACTTGACAGGTTGTCAACACTTGTTTATCAATTAATAACATTTCTTTCTCTGACATAATCTATTTTTCAGTTAGGACATACAACATTACATCGTGTTTCACATCCCTTTTATATCGAGCATTTGATATGTAAACTAATTAATAACTTTCTATTAAATTACCTTAATTTCAGCAATGTATTTAAAAAATGATTTACTAAATTGGATAATTATACAATTTAACTACATCCTAAAAATCAATAAATTCAACTTGTTCGACGCGTTTTCGCATGAAACAAAAGAATCTGGTAGAAATAAGCGTTATTGTGCCCTGAGAACCGAAATATTAAGCGTGAAAGTTTACGACCATTGAGGTTAGAAAATCTGTCACAGCTGCGAAATACCACACGTATGCGTATGTATAAGCGTATGTTCAATACTGTGATCATTTGATCACATGCGCATGCGTTTTTGATATTTCTTACTGATAGAGTAGAGTGCACGAAATTTGATTTAAACTTAATAGACTTTGCATAATGCATAACGCATACTATATAAGACACAGTGCAATATACGAAATTTGTTGAATTTTACTAATATTAAAATATTAATTGAAATAAAACCGTGATTAATAATTCTTGTATTCTATATATATGTCTATAATACGTATACGTATACTACAATTGAAATGGATTCAGATTTTCAGAAATATTGATTCACGAATGTTAAAATGAATGCTTTTCAATCCTGAATGCATTTTTGCAATCTAAACATAATATTAGCTTTTTCTGTGCAACACATACAATTGTGAAAATTGTTCAATTCAAAATTTTGAATAGGAAATGCAGTTTTTCAATCCAATTGCATCCAATTGAATCTAATTGAATCCAATTGAATTCAATTAAATCCAAAAAAAATATTCGCTATTTAAAATACGCATTCGAATAGAAAAAAATTTCAATTCATTTTAATCCTTTCTCGTTTACTCCATAACCTCAAAACAAACTCCAAGATTGTGCACTAATCATTCAACTGTTCATCAAACGAGAATGGATTAAAATAGATTGAAATTTTTTCTATCCGAATGCGTATTTTAAAT
>Ga0157363_1001908_pt1:2500-17883 | contig 17883 bp, 11 predicted proteins | sample AttsexASBM1_FD_111477 | JGI IMG/M metagenome (GOLD analysis project Ga0157363, IMG submission 111477) | Fungus gardens microbial communities from leaf cutter ant in Ribeirão Preto, State of São Paulo, Brazil - Atta sexdens ASBM1 | ecosystem: Host-associated > Fungi > Mycelium >... | reverse complement strand
TTTTTTTTTTTTTTTTATTTATTTTTTTTATTATATATATATTTTTTAGTATTTATTATTCTTATTATTATCATTATTTTTTATATTTTCCTTTTTTTTTTTTTTCTTTTTTTTTTTTTTAATTCCAATTTTTTTTTATAAAAAAAAAAAAAAAAAAAACACTGGGAGCTCCTCCGGTAATTCCGCGACCCTCTAAATATTATATATACTATGAATATATGAATATATATATAGAATGAATTTATTAAAAATCATCATCTAAAATAGCTTCTTATTATATTCCACAAATTGCAATTCTTTCTTTGGAAGAGATGTGTGCTTCCTACTAAAATTTAAAATTATTTAAAATTGTGTTATGTCATTGCATTTATTTTTATCCCTGACGAAATTGCCTTGATTTTTTTAATTAATACAAGGTTCATCAAATTTGTTTGAATTATTTTTTTTAATTATTTCTTTTTAAGTCAGTGCATAAAAAGTTATTTTAGACGATAGTTTCTAATTTTTTATTTGTTCTATATATACGTTTATGCTATATATATATACATATATATATATATATATACATACACATATATATATATATATATATATATACATATACTATATATTATAACACGCTCTGCATACCTACTTACAATGTACGCATAAGCGAAGCATGCGAAGAGTGCATCCGTGCATAATAAGGCATATGTATGCAAGTCTTTAAAGTTAAGATTCTATGCGAGAATCGGTGTGCATAAATTTTTAATCGCTCTGTTGATTTTCCAGCGATCTGGAGAAGTATTTCGAGTATCAGGGTCAGGATTACATTTGTTCGCGTCCAGACGACAGCGGGATGCACTCCTGCAGTAATCTGCCACCTCTCAAACTCGGTGAGAACATCCTCCATCAATAAATAATTTCAAATGAATTTGTAAAATAATTTAATAATAAAATATTATACATGCATAAAATTCCACTAAATTTAAATCTCTAAATCACGCGTAGAATTAAATTAGAACTGCTTTATACAGGAGATGTTACAGAAATCTAAAATTCAAAAACATTTAATAAATATTTTTTAACCTTGATGAAAAATATTGTAACAAATATTAAAGTCAAATTTTCTTTATTCCGGACTATTCAATATAAATCTATCACGTTATATCCATTGACGTTGTACACATTCGGATAATTGATTGCTTCATCGTAGTCAAACGGCATTTTTCGCATTCAGGCAACTTGGTGTGCAACAGTACCGCTGTGCCAAACAGTAACGTCACGTTCATCAACAATGATACCTGCGTTAATTGGAACTACTACTACACCGAATGCAAAGGCCAGGGCAACAATCCATTCCAAGGAACAATTTCATTCGATAACATCGGTCTCGCCTGGGTTGCGATATTTCTTGTGAGCGCTTTAGTTACTCGTCCTACATTTGTTCAGAATAATTTACGTATGCATGTGTACATGTTACTTGAAACATGTATATATAGCACGGAATATTTCTCCCATTTATAAGTATGTAAAATACTTTTACGGCGCCCGAAAGTCGATGGAAACGCGGATCGTGCACATTAGTCTGCGATAGCGCCAAGAGAAAAACTACGCTATTGATGATATTGCGGACGAATTGGTTTTCGATAAGATGTTATTGCAAATGAATAATGTACTAGCTGGAAGATTTTACATTTTTATATGATAAAAATATATGAGTACGTAACTTCATTTGCTACGTATTTTAACGTGTTTGTAGCATGATTCTTCTGAAATAAGCTTTCTCTTATTTTTAACGAAAATTTAGTCGTAACGTTTTGATATCTTTACATCACAATTTACATTAATTGATTAATAGACTAAGTTTGTCATATCGTCGTCGCTATTTCGCCGTAAAGCTGAGTAGCGCAATCATGTCGATTTGTAGGTTATTAGCCTGGAAGGATGGACGGACATAATGTATTACGTGCAAGACGCCCACTCCTTCTGGGACTGGATATATTTCGTTCTCCTGATAGTCGTAAGTGTTTCATTTCCTATCCCAATTGCACGGCAAGCGCAATAAGTAAAATATGAGTAGATATTATCTATTTTTCACATTCATATTTTCCACTTCTTCGCTCATTTTTAACAGAAATTCAGCCGTAACGTTTTAATACTTTAGCATCTTCAAGACAAATCACTTTTATCCCAGATAGCACTTATTGATTAATATACGTTTTATATACGTTTTCTAAACGTATCTAATATTCTATAAATGTTTAAGAAACGTATATAAATCTAGCATGCTACTGAAAATAATTCAAATAATAATAGTTCATCATTATCATTAAAGTCACGACTTTAACGATCAACTAGAATAAAATTGTAATATAATCCATGAGAAAATAGTGATAATAATTATAATATAAATGTAAAACAAACGCGGGATATATTATGAGAGAAATAAAGAGGGAAGCATGGATTAAAGAGGACCTGCGTTTGCAGATCGGTTCGTTCTTCATGATCAACCTCTGCTTGGTCGTAATCGCGACGCAGTTTTCGGAAACGAAGAAGCGAGAAATGGAGAGAATGCGACTGGAGCGCGCGCGTTACCATTCGACCTCAACGCTCGCCTCATCCACGAATACCTCGGAGCCTACTACTTGTTACGCCGAAATCGTCAAGTGGGTACTCGCCATCGTTGCACGGCCCCCGAAGACGCTATTCGCGCGAGCAAGATCATTCCTTGACATTCATTCGCGAAAGATTCGCCAGCGCCCATGTTTTATGATAGATGATAATTTGATATCACTTTCCAGATACATCGCCCATCTCTGGCGACGAGGTAAACGAAGACTGATGAAGAGATATCGCCTGTGGCTATACAGGAGGCAGCAGAAGCGAGAGCAGAATTTACTCAAAGAGCAGCAGAGTTCGAACACCACTGCTGTCGGGCCAAATCGCGTACCGGGCGGTAAATAATATGAAATTTAAAAAAATCGAATATTAAAAAAAGAAAGAAATTAACTCTGGAATCGTCAATTATATCAGTTTAACTCCGATAATCGTTTTAATTTTTTTGTATGAGATATAGATAGTACAAAATATTAAAAAAGTATAAATATAAATAGATATAAATAATATCAAAATAATTCTTTACTAATTAAAAATAAAAAGTTACTAAATTGATACCTTCGGCATTTTTAGCGGGATATCAGCGGTTATTATTAAATATGATGGAAATGGAAGTCTTAAAATTTCTACGACGCTAATATTAACCTCGATTCGAATCCTCAAAATTGCCGCTTTTTTATACTTTACTTACATTAAATTATATTAAACTTATTTTAATAAATCGTTTTTAATTTTTAATATAAATAAATATTTTTATTCTTTAATATATTTACGTATAATTTAAATTGTAATTTAAAAATGCAAATTTTATTAAATATTATTTTTAACGATTATTAAATTTTAAAATTGCATTATATAATAATCAATATTAAAATTAATTATTAAAATTAATCAATATTAAAATTAAATATTAAAATCTAAAACTCTTAACTAATCTCTAATAGCAAGATTTTTTATATTATTTTAATAAATCTATAACTTTTACTTGTTTTAATTATAATCTTTCTAATATAAATATTTTTTAATTATAAGAAATAGAAATAATGGCCGTAACGATCAAAGAAGTTAAATCTTTAATGCTTAAATAATTCAATCTGAATTACTATATATACTATATATATATATATATACTTGCATATACATCATATTTGTAGTCATTCGAACTGCCGAATTAGTTTTCCAGATTTATAAACGCAATTAAACTAATAATATCATGAATTAAATTGACAAGCAATTTTAATAATTTAATGCTCAATCAGGCATTCTATTAAAAAAATGTTAATATGCTAAAAAACTGTAAATAAATTCATTGCAAATAAACATTTTTCTTCTTTAATATTTATCTATAGCACTTTACATTGTAATTTAATAAATTTTATTAAAAATTTTTATTAAATATATTTTTATTAAATATACTATTTTTAAAAAATAACTTTGACGTTACTGTTATTATTAAAAATGTACTCAAATATTTAGATAGAAGATTGCATCACGGGAGATGTCCGCGGCTTCTCGCCGCGCTAGAATATGCAGAGCAACAACAACAGCAGCAGCAACAGGCTATCAATGGGAACGATGGATCTGTTGCCGATTTCGCCACAATCACATCCCCGACGCAATCGGCGATGGCAATTGCCGCTCCCACAGTCCCGACTATCGGCAATAGTGTCGGTGGTAGTGGAAATCTGGGCACCGCGCCTCGAGCTAGCCCCGAGCTTTCCGAGGCCGAGGCTTCCGCGAATGTATGTCACAGATTAAGCATTCACCGCACCTCGTCCGTGTCCTGTAATGGAAGCGACAACGCTGTCGTGGGAAACGTGGCTGAGGCAAGTACAGATATTGTAGATTTGCATGCGAGAACACGACACGAAATTTTTCGTTAAATATAGGAGCGGCGCAATTGAAGTTCGGTAAATGAAATATCGGAAAATGATTTTCCAATAATATAATGTTTAAATAATTGATTAATTAATTAAAATAAAATAAGATGAATAACGAAATGATATAGAAGTCATAATTTTATTATTAAATTGGAGATTCATAATGTTATTTTGTTTCTCCGGTAATTTCATTTATGCCGCTTGAGCTTTTTGCTCTCTAGAAATATTACACTCGACTTTGATCTTAGTAAGCAAGCAACTGTAAGCAAGAATGTCTTTGAATGATTCGTTTAGCGCTCTTTCCTTAAGCTATTCTCTTTGCTGACATTTATCTTCCGCTTTATATCGATAGTAATGTATTCATAGTGATTATACATGTTTTTCATGTAGAAGAACATTAGCGTTTCATCATGTTTCGTCGAATTTCTCGTCGACGATAATAGAGAGAATGTTTGCACAACAAAGAGATTTTGAGCTTTAGATACGGCAAGATAAAGTGCATAAAGTTTCTTCCCTTAATGCTACAAGTTTGGGCCGAGAACGGTTATGAGAGAGAGCGCCTGCCGTAGTGTGTAACGTATGCTTGATTATCGCCTTCTAGACGAACAGCACGTTGTTGAGTCCACCATGTACGCATTATCGGAGAAGAAGCAGCGTAATGTTTAGCGACGTGGTATTGCTCCATGGCAGCAATAATGTCGGGAATGCGTTGCAGCCGGGGTTGACGGTGACACCGGGCGAACGTAACGTCTGTTCGAGCGAGAAGATGACACAGACGGGTGATGGTAACGTTTGGTCCAGTCCACTACCGGACCACGCGCAGGTAATTTCCAATTGCCATGGAATTTCTCCATAAATTGTGGAGGTCTTTTGCTCTCTTATATATGGTGTATTGTCTTATATATGGTATATCGCAGATGCAAGCCGAACTAGGTGGCAACGAGGCTATGACGTGTCAGGAATTGTTGGCTCTCAGTGGTGCTCTCAGTGCTGCTCTGCCAACTGGCCAACTAGCGCTCGATTCATTTTTAAATTCTCTCACGAAAGGCAAGTCAACGTACGATAGATACGATTTGTCATAAAATTGAAGTACATGAATTATTATATTTATTGTTATACAGATTCTTATCTACAAATATTTTTAATATCTTTTAAATTAATTTATAACTCGTCATTATATCCGACTTTCATAAATTCCGACAAAAATAAAAGCTATCAAAATAATAAAATTTTTAAATGAAAACATTACATTTTTAAAGAACATTCTAAACTTTGATAAAAAATAAATTTGAATGCTTTTGAACATCTATTCCATTTAAGTTTGAAAAATATTTACAAACAACTAATAGAATTCGCATCTAAAAAATCGAATCGAAAAAAAATACGAAGATGAGTTAATGTTCATAGGTATAACAGATCGTCACATTACATTGGAAGATCGCACACAGTGGTTAACGTCCGACGTTGACAATTGTTCCTGTTGCTGCGAGTTGCAGGCAGGTGAACAGTGGCCGGAAGACGGCGAAAAGTGGCAAAAGTCCTCGCGGCCTAGACAGCTTCTAAGACGCGCCGGTAGCTGCTGTATCTGCACATTGCGCTGTATAAGACAGTGGATTAAGAAGCTGGTCGAACACAAATACTTTCAACAGGGTATTCTATTGGCGATTCTCATCAATACTTTGAGCATGGGAATCGAATATCACAATCAGGTGATTTCTCACTGGAACTTGAAATTACTTCGATGTCATTTCGAATCTTTTTAGCACTGCTTTGTGTTTTCTTATTAACATATTCCATTACAAGTTTGACAATATTTTTTACTTTGCATGTAAAAAACAAAATATAATATAATATTATTATATAGAAAGAATAATTTTGCTAAAGTATCTATAAAAAATTTAGCTAAATACAAATTTGAAAATAATTTTTGTTAAACTATCAGAATAATTATATAAGACACTCAAACATGATACCCAATGCTGCATAAAATTTTCATATTTTAGTTTGAGTGTCCTACATAATTCCTACATAATTCCTACATAATTATTTCGATAGTTCAACAAAATTATTTTCTGAACTGTATGTAGCAAAATTTTTAGATATTTTAGCAAAATCGTTCTTTCCATATCCATTCTCGATATAACGCAATTAAAATGGACAGTACTCTGTAAAGTGTAATTACTAATTATGATTATATTACTAATTATGTTATATTATGTGTACTCAGCCAGAACAGTTAACAGTGGCCGTTGAGATAAGCAACATTGTATTCTCGGCAATCTTCGCGGTGGAAATGTTGCTTAAGATAATAGCGGAAGGTCCATTCGGTTATATCAGTAACGGCTTCAACGTTTTCGACGGCATCGTCGTCGTCCTGAGGTATGACAACTTTCTTCGCAAATTTTAATATTGTAATATACAAAAATAATAGCCCTCGTGTGTGTAAACAATAATATTAAAAAGCAAATAATATTAAATAGCTCACGTATACAATATTGTTGTGTAAAATATGTAGGCACACGATTGTCAGCGCAATTTCTTCAACTTTATAGTCACATTCCGACTTTACGAGAAAGTCATAACAGACGGTAGTAGATCGTTATGGCTGTCTCGTAAAGCTGTTCGAGAACGGATCGTCTACAACAAGTTGACAAACGATAACACTATTGCACTCCTTGCAACGCGTTTACAGCGTCGTCGAGCTCTGCCAATCAGTCGTAGAGGAGCGTAGCGGCAGTTCCGGTCTGAGTGTCCTGCGTACCTTCCGCCTCCTCAGGATCCTGAAGCTAGTGCGATTTCTACCCAATCTACGACGTCAGCTTTTCGTGATGCTGCGCACCATGGATAACGTTGCCGTATTCTTTTCTCTTTTAGTACTTTTCATCTTTATATTCAGGTAAGTCACTGTCCTATCTTCGTCCGCGTCAGCGACACTGCCGCGGAATTATGGGCCTCGGGCCCACGTCGCCGGATCTTCTCTCCGTTTCCGCTTCTCTATTTCTTTTCTCTTTTTTTTTTCTTGCGTGTGTCGTTCGCCTATTTCGCGAATTCGGTACCATCGCCAATGAGTAATTTAATGAGTTCAACCGCGAGGAAACCGCTCGACTGAACCTACGTGTCGCGTTTATTCGGATTATGGGGCGCTGTCGCGTCTTCCTGTTCTAATTATCATCTCATCAGCCTAGTAACGTTTGCATGTCTGGCAAGGCGGATCGAAGTTACGAAACTGCCGATAGGTATTGTAAAACAAATTGAGCAAGAGCTTGGAAATATGAAGCGTCGATGACGATGACATTAGCCATTAATTTTATAAATCATGTGGGAAGCTTACGGGAACATCATGAAAAAGTTCAGTGAGTTTTGTAAATTTTATTATAACATATTCACTCTCGGCAATAATGGCGATAAAACTTGCATTGAATAATCAAATTTTATTTTGTAGCTTTATAAATACAGGTATGATAGTATAACATATCAGTTTTTATCCCTAAAAAATTATTTTTAGATTAAAACGTCTTTTTTAAAGACTCGTCCCCGCTCTCTATATATATAAATTCTTTAGAATAAATCTTATTCTAAAAGAATAAACGGTTTCTCTTTAGAGAGCACTGAAGCCAATCGTGCCAATCGGCTCATTAACTTCTCCTACTTTTATAAAAAAAAAAAAAAGAAGCCAATCAAGATGGTCTACTTCAGTGGAAACAAGCTTTAACTTTTAAAAGAATAAGAATCCTAGATAGTTTTAATAAATATTTTCATTTAAAATATTACTTATTTTTTTTTTAAAAAACATGTTATAATCCTTCAAATTAAAAAAGAATGTTTTTAACGTCTATCTTTGTTTCTTCTTGTTCATTTATTAATTGTTCATTTAACATCATTTTAAATTAATCATATTTATTTGATAACAATGACGCTGATAATAATGTCGTCGACACTTGATATTTCAAAAACAATTTCTTGTTCGCTTCTACGAGCTTTCGAGCTTCAGGAGCAAATCGCGCGCCGCTGCTCTTCGAACCGAGGCCTACATTAGGTGACTTTCTTCCGTTCATACCTTTCTCTTCTACTTTATTCGCTTTTACTTTGTTTCTGCGCGGTGTATAAGCCGCCATCAGTTATGCATATCACATATATATATATATAGAAGTTCTCAAAACAGTTTTACCAGCAGTTGTCCCGTGTTCTCGCGTCTCCTAGCGTTTCTTTGAGCGGCATATTTTCTGACGTTGTTAATGGTAATGACGATGGTATTTGTTGGCACGATCTATTACAAGGAGGGAGCCGGTCTGCTACCGGCTCCTCCTTTATAGCTTGAGGCATCGAACGTACTTTCGACGTTTATCTAGAAAATATATCTATATATAAATATATATATACGTATATGGAATATATATTTACATGTGTGTGCATGTGATGCTTTTCTGCTGGACGTCTTAGCGACGAGTATGAAAGGCTATATGTATATATATATATATTTACTATCATCATATTCTTAATTTATATTCATATATACACTTGATTCTCTCCCGCTATCGTTCTTTCTTGCTACTCTGAGCGCCTATAATTAAGTGCGTGCGCCTCGGTGTGGCCCTCGATATTAGAACAGCTTGCGAATGTTCGACATATACCTCCGCTCTGCAGAATTACATATATACATATATATATCTCGTCATGCTGCGTAGGACCTCACTATATACATCCGTGCGTTTACGACGCGTTTTACGACCGTTCGATAGCCGATTTGCCGTTCACCGCAGCCGCAGCCCTCGCTATTGCGATCTCGATACTGCAACTGATTGCCCGATATCTGCCGCAGATACGTAGACGCAAACATTGAAAATTTTGCTGTACTCGAATAACTTTAACAATTAATTAAACGTTTAAAATGTTTAAAAGTAAAAAAAGAGAGATTTTATTTATTATTATTAAATGTATATCATCAATAATCTTGTTAAAATATCTAAAAATTTTATTTTTTTATAGTCTTGATGACAAGGAGTAACCTTAAGCATTTCTTAGATTAAAATAGAATTAAAAGTTAATATTTTGATGTGTAAAATGTTTGTGTAAAATGATGTGTAAAATTTACAAGCAGTTTTTTTTCGAAGAATTGCAAAGAAGAAAAGAGCAGGGAAGAACATTTGGCAACATCGCGCATTTGACGCAAGTCCGTAAATGCGATAATCTTTTTTGTTCGAAACTCTCTCTTGAACATAAAGTGAACCTTCAGAAGTGAATACAAAGTCGTACAAAACTATGCAAATGCTTGCGGGTACGCCTCTGCGCGCCGATCCGTAGACATTTTCTTCGACGGCCATCTCTAGATGTTTGCATCCTTTAGCCGCAAGCCGCGAATGAAGTTCCGACAGATCCGCTTTAGAGGAATTTTTCCTTCTTTGATCGGCCGGCGTACACTAAATAACGAAGTACTCTCGATATACTTGCATCGTGATCGCAAGCAAGCTCCCGATTACTCGGCCAAGGTTTCAGATTACGACAGACGACGAAAGTTCATGTCAAAATCGAGTTTTCTCAAGCGTTTCTAAAAACCGGTATTGTCATCCTACACATTTCCTTTTATGAGATACGTCGTGTTTACCAACGGACATTATACTTTACGACGTAAAGATCGTGAAAGAATGTCACTCGATCGATTCTGCACTTTCGTCGTATTACGAGACACATGATATATACGAAATGTCATAAAACTATCGGATGTTCATTCAACTATAGATAAATTCAACATTGAGTGTTATTTTTGGCGGGGCTTCTGTGAAGAGAATTATTTGATTCTACATAAACTTTACTTAAATAAACTTTACTTAAATAGATATTTAATTTAATATTTAATATTTTATTAATTTAATATTTCTTCTCTTTCTCTAGCAAGATAATTAAATAAGTTAAAGTTAAATGTTTGTGACATTCTCCTTTTGTAAGTCGAATTTATAGTTGAAAAAATATCCGATGGATTTAAAACTCTTTGTATATACATATTTTGAACTGATCGGTTACTTGGCCGAGTCACGCTTTATAAATCGCGATTCTGTCTTAATCGAGCTTTATTCCCCTTTCTTTCTGTTTATTCTGTCTCTATCTCTTTATCATTTTTTTGTCATTTTATCTCAGTCTACGTATATATATATACATATATATATGGATAAGGAAGTACATTGCACGTTTCGTTGTGTTGTAGTATTCTCGGGATGAACCTGTTTGGTTGCAAATTCTGTGAAACGATGAAAGGCAGCTCTGACGTCGAGTGTGATAGGAAAAACTTTGACTCGTTACTCTGGGCTATTGTAACGGTGTTTCAGGTACCTACCAAAAAAAAAAAGAGAAAGAAAAAAAAGGATACTTTTTCACGTATCTTCTCGAGGGCATTTTTGATTTCTCTATATAGTGTATATTACTTATATATATTTATTCGTGCATATATATTAACGTTATACTACACCGCATCTACATATATATATATACGCTAAGTATACATACTATCACGTTTTGGTTTTCCGACAAGTTAAAGTCGTGCGATCTCTCGCAACGTGCGTCCGCCTGCACTTTATATCATTTCTGAGGCCTCAGGTAACGTATACTGGGAGATAAGCGCTTTCCAGCATGTCGTCGTCATTTCTTCGACAAGGGGGGAAGGGGGGTAAGGCAGGAGGAGGCTACCGGTACCGACTTTAGAAGTAATAAAGACTTTAATAACGTATGTTTAACGAAGTATTATGAGGCTTTTTTACAAGGAAGATCATTCTTCAATATCGTATTTTCTGCGACGAATACAATAGGGAAGAGGAGACAAAGCCTACCTAGAGCCGGTACTGGGGGCTTAGAGACGAGGCACGCGGATTATCCGGAGTGGATTATCAAACGTTGCATACGATTGCCGGCAATAATCCCAGTGCTTCTTCATTTCACATTTATCCGTCACTTTACAAACACAATATACGCGTGCGTTAATACGCTGCCTCCTGCCGCGTCTTCTGTGAGCGCGTCGAGCTGGCTCCCTTCTGGCATGCCTTCGCATGCACCTGTTCTCTCTGTGTGTCGCAATGACGAGCGAAATTACCTACAGCTTACAAATATTTCGAGATAATAATTATCAGAATTATCAATTACAATTTTGAGCACGTAATAAAAAAAGATGAACGAATGATATGATTTGTAGCAATGTCACGTAAGATTGGATCTAATGAAGTAACACGCACGAATGTGTTTTAAAAAACATAAGATTTTTGTAAGAGTGCAGGCATTTTCGCTCGAGAAAACTTTGCTTAGACGCTTCGCATACTCACTTCCCTGTGTCGGTGATGTTGACATTACTTTTATATTGATGTTATATTGATGTTATCAGAATAGATGATTTAGTTATAATGCTAATTGCGCCACTGGAATCTTTAACAATATATAGGAAATCAAAGACCGGTGTGTAGAAATATTCGTCGATAGAATCTCAAAGCGATTGAACGATGGAAAACATCATGTCAATCCTTTCCATACATTCTCATGGCAGTGGATAATAAACATCCATTATGCACGTCCAAACGAGGAGCAACAACACAAATAACGCAAACGTTTAAATTGCGAGTGCAATGGAAATACTATAGGTCTATTTTCTCTAACTGAACTGGTGTACACTCTTGGAATATAGACTGGTATTCATAGCGGTTCTTATTTTAAGATTGTCTTAAGTAATGCCTTAAGATGCTAATATGATTTTGTGATTGACTTATGACATCTTAAAACTGTACTTAAGACTGTCTTAAATATAAATTAAATAGATGTGTTTGATTTTTTGAAGACGAAAAAAAAGTTTAGTGCAAGAATAAAAAACCTAAAGGATAAAATCGTCCAGATAATAAGTCAATATTTCTGAAGCTCAGAATATTTGTGTTGTTTGGCAACCATCCTAGGATCGCCCGGACAAGCCATATCCTGTCTAAATGATGCGGTAAATGGCCGTTCTAGGATTACATAGCGATCCCAGGGTTGGCTCTTTATCCTGGCCTGGACTGCCAATATATCGACGAAAATGAGATTCCCCCGGTTCATCGGTAATGCGCGTGTTGCGCAAATTGCTTTGCATGCGATGTGTCTTCTTAGGCATTTGATCGGCATTGTCGTCGTTGCTGTTGCCGTTGTCTTTTTGTACCGCGCGTATATATCACATCACATCTTCTTACGAAGATCGACATTCATGTACCTCACTACAGAACTTCTACCAGTTACACTGCTAAAAAGAAGCGTCGCAACCAGTGGCGACCGATCTCTTGCATGTCGGTTCTTGTGACATCGCGATGACATCGACAAATAGCGCGAATCGTGTTCTTGAATTTTCTACGAAATTAGAAGCAAAATCACACGCCGAGAAATCAACTTAGTCTCGGCGTTCATGCTTCTTCACACACTTCACCTACGATAATTATGTATTAAACGTATGTAAAACGATGCCACGATATCACGTCACACATTTTTAACAGTGTAGCACAATATAAACTATTCTCTGTCACACGCTTATATATTTCTCTCTGTGTCTTCCCTGTACTTCACTATACTTCACTATGTACTTCTCACTATACTTCACCTCACCACTTATGACATTACACTTCTCTTCTTACTATCCTACCTCTATCTTTCTCTCTTCTTCTTTTCTTACTCGTTCTATCCGTAACTTTTCTGTCACTTCTCTTTAAAACGCCCACGACGACTCGAGCGCAAAAAGAACTTCGTCCCGTGTTGTTACAATGCGTGCGTGAAATATCGACTCGACCTGACAGGAGAATCGTCGCGTCAGAAAATCCTTCATAATTAAACACCCGAGGACCTGAGATGGGACCTCGTGTCCAACGTACACGAATAACACGTACAAAATACGTTTCTATCTTTGATGTAAACTAATATATAGATTAAAATATAGACTCAACACGTAGATTTCGGAGAAGCCCGAATAACTAAACAGCTTTTACCTCGTTTATTATTATGTTACCGCACGTATCTGCATCTATTTAAAAGTAAATACTCATTTAAAATTGTTACTATATATTTTTTTACTAAATATGTATATACTTTGAAAAAGAATGCTTTTTAGAAGTTGGATCAGATTTGATCCAGCTTTGGTAGCCTAAGTTATCAGGTTATTACGGTAGTCCGAAGGACTACCAACTAGTATCTTCTAGTTGTAGTGACAGAGACAGAGAGAGAGAGAGAGAGAGAGACAATTTCTTTTTACTTAATTTTAGAAATACGAACCAGGTAAATATATATATAGATCGCGCAAGACACGTAATATCGTATTAACATCAGTGCAGTCTCGATAGATTTGTGCGTATCTTTTGTAAATACTCGCTGAGACAGATTTTTCCGTAATACATATTACACCGTATTTGCGTATTAGAGGATTATATATTTACGCTTGTGGCAATTATCCCTTTTTTCCCTCTCTCGCAAAACGTTCGCCGTGACATTCTGCAACGGCAGGTGCCTTATTTTCTCCATTATTCTCTTCTCTTCGCGACCGCGTTACCGAAGCTCTCTTTCCGCCCCGTTTATTTTCACGCCAGTTTACATCCGTAAAGTGTGTGCGGATTTCTGTCGACGTTGATTTAAAGCTCTCGTCATGTTTGCCCACGTTCGGCGCCCCCGACTTTCCTTCAACGTCAACGAAACGAAATTCGCAAGAAAAATCAGCCAACGTAACACAACTGACAGGCACAACTTGACAGATAATACTTTTGCGAACGTGTCCGAATAAATGTTTGTTATGACTTCCGCGGACCGGACGTCACGTCATGTTAGAGTCAATTATTGTTCCAATGTGCGTTCTAAAATTAGCATTATTGATTGCCCGCGTGAAACATTAAACAATTAATACGCTTGTATGACGCATTACGTCGAGAGATTATATGATATACGCGAACTCATATGAAATGTTTGATTTACATTTACATTTGATGTCTCTTTGAGTAATTTCAGGGAGAATTAAATGTACTTTAATGAGAAGAAATTTTATAGTTGTTTTTTGAGCAAAAAATAACTAATTTTTTTTAAATTTTGGTTCTTGTTCCTTGTTCCGTCCCGTCGAATGAATCGTTACAACTGCACACAGTCGATACGATCCGCCCACAATCCATAAATGTATACCTACTTTACACGCATTCGCCTGTATTGTTGCAAATATACAAAATACATATATTTATATATATATACTAACACGCCGAACTTGCAGAATGTGACTGTACGAGCTTCGAGTGACAGTCGTTTTCGCTGTTTTGTCCAACACATTTGCTTAATTCCTTATCGAGTGCCCAGTGCCTCCGTTCTCTAAAAACTGAATCTGTTAAAATTAACTTTATAAATCAATTTAGAAACAACTTGATGCAAAAAAGAAGTTTAAGAATTATTTAAATTCTTCATATTACAAATAATTAAATAGTAAATTTTGTAATTTGAAAGAAAACGCATTTTTGTGATAATTTTATTTGAATATTAATTCGATATATGTGTAATTATTTGATTTAATGTTACTTAAAAATTGTTGCTATGATTGAACACAAAATATAAAAGCAAAATATTAAAGACGGATATTTATATCTGTAATATATATGTATTGGCACGATGAATGGAAAAATCGAAAAAAATCTTCTATCGCACACACATACACACGTATACAATATATAAGAGTTAAAAATAGACATTTCTCTTTGTTGAAATATTTTTAAAATATGAGCTTTAAACCTAGATTGTTACTTTGAGCACTTAAGCACAAAAATAACGAACTACAGATTATAACGAACAAAAACGATTTCTTAACAATCATTTTTACTATGCAATCTGACATTTCACAGAGCCAACTAAAAATCAAGCTGTTATACAATCATTAAATAAGAAGAAAAAATA
>Ga0157363_1001907_pt1 | contig 17884 bp, 9 predicted proteins | sample AttsexASBM1_FD_111477 | JGI IMG/M metagenome (GOLD analysis project Ga0157363, IMG submission 111477) | Fungus gardens microbial communities from leaf cutter ant in Ribeirão Preto, State of São Paulo, Brazil - Atta sexdens ASBM1 | ecosystem: Host-associated > Fungi > Mycelium > Unclassified ... | reverse complement strand
GTTCCCCTAACCGTCTTTTGCGAGCGAGTTCAACATCGAGAGTGTCGTGTAAAGTATCTCGCGATTGTCTTTAGTCTAATTGGTAATCGTAAATTAGTCATTGTTTCATGAACGAGTGTTGTGTGTGAGCCTTGATATCATGTTGCCATGAAGAAACGACCGAAAAACACGAGAGGAAGAGCAGGCCTGGGAGGTATCGGTGGAGCAATTATAGGTAAGTAATAATTTATTAGACTTATTACTTGCGTGATTAATCATATTTGTTTCCATGGTAATCGCATATTCCGTGCGTTAATGCATGATATAATGTTATTCATTGTGTTATACAAATGTGTATGTCTCAAAATCCGATCTTGACTATAAGAGAATGAGGCACAAACAAATACGAATAAACATAACTACTTGCAATAAATTTAAATGGTATTTCCAAAACAGTGACACTATTTGAATTTATTGAAATAAGTTGTTCGTTTATTTGTGCCTGCTTATATTGTTCGGAATCCGGCTTTAAATATATGTATGTATGCAAAGAATGTACACATATAATATATTTAAATATATATATTTAAAATTTTTAATTACGATTTGATAACTTTAAAATAAAATAAATCTATTGTTCTTTAAATTTTAGAAAATTTAATTCTTGTGAAAGTAAGTTTTTTCAGAATTACAGTTATTTTGTTAAACTTTTTATTTGAAAAAAATAAATAAAAATCTGTAATTATTTTAGAAATATTAATTATTCGAGTATAATTTTATTTATCTAATTCTGAATTTCTATTTCAGATATAATGTTCGTGTTACAACTCCATTGCAGCGTATCATATCTGTAAGTTAATTATTTTTTATTTTAATTTTATTTTAATAGTATTTTAATATAGTAATTCTAAAAATTATTTTTAATATACATATATGTAAAATGTCAGAAAAAAATGAAAAATTAAAAATCTCTTTTCAATATCTTTTATTTGAAAAGGATAAAAGCAGTAGAAAATATATACAGCAACTTTATAAAAAATAATAAATAATGAAGCATATAACAAATAATAATTAACAATTATTTTTAAATATTCAGTTTAAATATTCAGTAAAAAATTTGCATTCGATAATTTAGTTTGAAGTTTTTTATATTACGACATTTTTACTATGTATCGTAATAGACTCATTTCATTTACATTAATATCTATGGCTTGGTAATACGACAATTTTGCGTGTACATAGATTGTGAACGTGACCAAAACAGTAGATTGTGTTAAGTCATGAACGAAACTAAGAACAAAAATATTTGTGTGTACTAATTTTAGTTTAATGTCCAATAAATCAGTTATATCGACATTCGATTCGTATTGAAACGATATCAATGATTGTATTGATAATTGCGTATTGATCGTAATCATTAGATGTGCATTAAATATATGTTTCCAATTATCGTAGTGAAGTAGATATGAGATCGCAGGAAAGAGAAAATAGAAGACGGAACGAAAGAATAATAGAAGGTACAATGGAATATCAAAAAGAGAAAATGTGTTATACGTATCGTAACAATATCGAATAGTGTCAGATTTCACACGAATAATTGTTTCGCTTCTCAGCTGAGTACTCTCAATTAATTTTTAAACTTTCGAATCATTTGCGTATCTCAAGATTCATAGGATACTTCTCACCTAATAAATTTTTGAAACAAATTTCAAATAACTATGAGGCTAAGACTTTTCTCACCTGATTGATGATCGTATTCCCCGATGTATCTCCTTGTCAGAAATCTCACTGTCAATGCTAAAACATAATAGAAATATTTACTGCACGTGTATATAGTTCAAGCATGACATAATTATGTTGTACGTGATATAATTGAGTTGGCAAACTATAATGACAGGCTATTCGCGCAACGTCGCGTCTCGGATTCGTATGTATCGCGGTGATCTAGATTTCGTTCGTTTGTTACAGTCGTATCTATTTATGCAAGAGAAAATCAACACAGAAAATACTATTCTCTCGATGTCAGAATTATGCGCTATAAATCACATCTAATATTTAACTATATATATTTTTTAATGAAGTTAAACTAAAATTGAATAATTGAATCTACATATAATTAGGCCTGATTGTTTCTATACGCAGTGGAAATTCAAAAATGAATTATTATATTGAATTATGAAATTATATTTTGTGTTATATACATTCATATAATTATTGTATTTCATTCATATAATTATATAATTATATACTATTTATTTATATTTATATTTATATGTATTTATATAGAGTGTATAAATGACCATCTTTTATACAAATATACGAGCAGCTGTCTGGCGCATCATACGAATTTAATTAAATATATTTGATTACTCTCTAAAAGTGAATCAGTGTATTATTTACTGAAATATTTAGTAAATATTCATAAACAATAAATATTCGCTGATGATCAGTTATAAGTGTAGCACTGATGTCGATAATAATACACTGATTTATTTTTAGAGAATATATTAATATATGTATTAATATATGTATATTAATATTTTATTTATTTTTTTATTTTGTTTGTTGTATTACTTTTAAATAGAATATTCTATGATTTTTTTTAATTATTTTGAAATATCTATCGAACGTCCGAAAGAAAAAAAAGTTAATATCTTATGGTTGTATTAAAATATTTGTATGAAATATTTTTATTATTGGATACCTACTAAATAGTTTTTAATTGTAAGAAAACTTGTGTTGGGGATTGATTTGACTTTAATAGAAATACATCTAAATCAAACTATTTTACTGTTTTTATGCATTAATCTTCGCGTAATCGACGCGTTATTGAATCGATGATCATTAATGTTAATAATCTCAATGTTTTGCGTGAAAGTGATGAAATCGCATTGACATATGATCTTCTCGATATGATACTGTAACTAAACATATTGCGATTTAATCGAGAGAAACGAAAGCTATACAACCTAGTGACACGCTTCGAGGTATACCACACTATTTTTATCACGAACTCAAATCTGCCACGGCGCCACAAAACCTTGCGCGATGCATTAACGCCACTGTAGCTTATTTCATTTTTAAACGTGAACGTGCGGTGAATACACTTTCTTTTTGAATATGAAGCCAGTTTACATCAATTCCAGACAATAATTTATTAGAATCTAATTTTTTGTGAAATGCTAACATTTCGTAAAATTAATAAATCAATATGAAATGGACGATTTACTGCAGGAAGAAAAGATATAAAGAAACAAAAAAGACAGTTGCCAAACTAAATTAATCTAACACGATTTTTATAAATGGATTCGTGCAACTAATAAAATTCTGAATGTAAACATTACAATTTGTATAAGATGTATGTATTTCTATATATTTGATATATACATATATTGTTCAGAATATAGGTCAGTTTTTGATCGACAGGAACGCATGTATGTTTCAAAGGCCAACAAATTTGTTAGCAATTGGTTTATTTACGTTGGAAATTTGTGGACCAACACACATCATTAGAATATTACTTTATTTCTTTTTTTATTTAATCCTCGATTATTTGTTAGAAAAGAGTTTAGAATTTATCTTCAAATTCTCAAACACATTGAATTTTTGTTACAAATCTTGTTCTAGAAAATTAAATTTAGTAATTATTATAAATACGGCAACAAAAAAAAGGAGAAAAAAATATAAAAAATTTTTTTAAATGAATTTAAAATATATCTGTAAATTTTTAGAACGCCTTTTGGATTATCATTATACTTACACAATATCTATTTAATGTAACATACGTGATTATTGTAATCTATTACACTTGTAATCTATTTACACTTTGTACTAAAAAAATATTCTTTACATGCTATTACAATATCTTCTAGATATTTGCTCAAGATATAAAAGAAATAATACTTTCCTAATATGAAGTTTCAACTGCAAAGAAATGTTATGGAAAGCATGATGAATTGAGATTCGATGATAATCCAAGGCAAATTTTGAAATAAAATTTTATAAATAGTACCCACGTATTTTACGGCTAACAGAAAAGACGCACAGTTCTGGCGAGGACGAACCAATTATTTACCTATGCCTTTACACTTGCCATTACCAAAAATACATGTTGTTAGATACTCTCAGAGTCCCCAGTGCATACTTATTTCATATATGCCTTTTCATCATGGGATTCGTGTTATATTATATACATGCGTACTTGCACTTGAATCTAGAATGTTGAAGTTTACCACGAGATTATTTCTTTTTCGAAATACATTCACTTTTATTCTCTCATTCCTCTCTTTGCAATCTTTCGTTCATAGAACAGCACGATTTCGTACACAGTGTACAAAATAGATTTTATTCTAAATTGCACGCCAAAATCTTTTGATTTATAATAGATTCAAGCGATTGCTGTGTCTCATTTTTTGTTATTATATTTATATTAATGGAAATTAGAAAAAAAACGTTGCCGTGTAAAAGTATTTTTAAAAATCATTAAAATATATTTTGATTGACGTAATCACTTGTCTCTACCTTTTATTAATATGTTAGAGCTTAATATGATCAGAGCTAAAAAATGTTTGAAAATTTTCTTATAGTGAAATCGTGAAGTAGTAAAATCATAAGAAACTGCAAACATAATTTTTTATATGGAGAGAAAGAGAGAGAGAGAAATTCAATACTTTTTTGTGAAATTTGTGATTCTTATTATTAATTTTATTATTCTCATAAGAAATAAGAGTCGGCTTTTTGCTGCATTTTTATTTCTTAATATAGTATAATATTTTACGGAAATATATATCTTTCTTTTATTAAGATTAATTTTATAATAATAACAAAATTATATTTATTTATTATATTTAGGTATAGCATTTTTATTTCACAATTCTATTACGTTAATATTAATATTTGTATTAATAGAAAATTTTTATTATGAATTTATTATGAATTTCTTTTATTGAAATATATAATACATTCACTTACCGCTTTTGCCGACTCCTGGAGCTCCTATCACTGCTACTTTAACTTCGCAAAGCGAACTTTTCTTTCTTCTGATGCCTCTAATCGCATTTGACGTCATACTACAAGCATTTGTCACTGCAAGAAAATAAATTAGAACGGTATTGAATCATACAGAAACATCTAATAAATATCTGAAAAAAAGTTTCTAAAGATGTTCAATTATACTCTTGGGAGAATAAAGGAGAGGATATATGATCTCAAAACATAAAAATAACTTTTAACTGCATTTTATTATTACAAAATGAAAAATATTATATTTCTATAAAAAGACAATTTATATAAAGTATAAAATCTTTAGTATTATTTTTTATTATTAACGATAGTATGAATAAATTAATGATCACTAGTGATGAATATTTATTGTTCTCTCCTTCTTTCTTAATATTATTATTACTATTTGCAAATTTAAAAATTTACGTGATTGCATTACAAAAATTATATTTGAAAAGAAGGAATATCCAATATATTATATTATATTTATTAGCATATTTTGCATTTATTATATTTTATCGCCAAATTATATAGTATTTCATTGTTTTTTGGATAATCGAATTACGATTTATATACCGAATGTTCCACTTCTTCTAGAACATAATAACGAATATTTTTACTGTATTTTGTGGCATCCGCCGCTTGTTTTTCTTTGGACGCATGTTTGAATAAATCGCGTTACACGTTGAAAGAAGAAGAGAACGGCAAGAGCGCCTGTCAAGAAATGAGAGAAAGAGAGATAAAGCGAGAAGCGGATAAGACGAAGGCAAGATGTGATGGGTACATTAATAGAACGGTTTGCACACACATGTTCCATGGAATCTCAGGAATTTCTTCCAATGTCTAACAATGTACCAGGGTTGCGAATACCGGGCGCGATGAGAACAATAATGCGGTTTGTTACGAAATTTCTATATAATCTCGTGTGCGATGGCTTAGATTCGACATTGCTTCTAACCTAATGTAATAAAGAGTTTATTACATTCTATAGTAACTACTTAATCATATAACATATTTTTAATTTATCTTCGATAAATAGTTAGTAAATCTTTGAATTGTTGTAATATGAAAACTAATTCAAATGCTCTTCTTTCTCTTAATCTCTAAAATGTTAAAATATGCACTGATGTATTTAATAACACACTTTTCTAAATGAATGCATATTAATGAATCTTGGAACATTTCACCGCATAATAAAATAGCCGCGGATCATATAGCCCAGATATAAATAGGTGTCGCTAATGATGTAAAAATATGCAAATGAATAGATCTAATGTAAGTAGACAATATTTAACACAAGTAAATACTTTTTCGCCGAGAGGTACTTTCTCCTTTCCTTTGCATAAGTGTGAAATATTTTTTTATTTCTTTTTCCATTCATGTCAATATTTTATAGTTACTTAATAACTAAAAAAGTTACTAAACACTTGCGATTATAAAACTATAAGATGTATAAAATTGTTTTTATGTATTAAAATTGTTTTTAATTACTTTTTGGAAAGACTATACACTCTTAATTTTGGCATGTAAAAATATATACGATTATTGATATAATTTCTCTCTCTCTCTCTCTCTCTCTCTCTCTATATATATATATATATATATATATATATATATATTTATATATATTTGATGATTTTTTCATTGATGAAAATGCTACATCTTACGTTAACAATTGATAAGCTGATATATGACACCATGTATTTGACAACATATATTTAATTAAATAAACCAAAAAAATAAGATAATTTACTTATATTTAATGTATATTTAAAATATTTTCACTTACCGAGTCAGCTAAAATACACTCTGCTACAATTCCACTATTGTTTTCCGTTTTACACGTTTTATCAATTCATGTTGCAATTAAACTCATCGAATAACGAAAAAAATGCATAGTTCTAACTTGAAATACAAAATGTTTCACGGAATTATCTATTGACAATTAATTTTTTTAGCCTAAGATCAATAGATCGAACGCACACGAGACACTAGCGATAAGGCACAGCAAAACTTATTGATACGATTGAATGATAAAAAAACGGAAGAAGATAGATCGGCTGATTGCGCGTCTGTCACATGAATGGCAATAGTTTCATTTCGAATTCGCGGCTTTGTGAACCGCCGCGGCTCTTGGTCTTAGCGCGACTGTCTCGCCCCATTCTCTTCTGGCGGCTCGCGAGTCCCGCTGGTTCCCTTATTGCTCTTAAGCCATGTACATGCGGTACCCGCTTCCGGTACAGATGTGTGCGCAGACGAAGGTCGAGATTTGAAACGGCCGATGTCCCTCCGAAGCTCAGGAACGTGCCGTCTTCGCGTCGGGATATAATTGGAATGGACGTACGCGCCGCGACGCGATGGGCAATCGCGATGTAACCGATGTTTCCTAGAAACGCGGAAATTTTGCCAAATGCATCGATTGAATCGCGATAGTAGACAATTTTATAAGTAATTATATTGAATCATTTTTAATAAATTAAATTTTAATAAATTAAATTAATGCTATATAAAGTTAATGGACTCAATTAGTAGATGAAATGACAAAAAATTTTAAATATTAAGCTTTTAAATGACATGTACAGTAAATATAAAACTTTTCTTATTAATTTTTTATAAACAATAAATTTATTTAGAGTCGCAAGTATTATTAAGAGCTTACTATTTAAATCTGAATCAGTGCCACTCGATAATCTCAGTGATTATCCATTCATTCAGATGTAGAGAGTAATATTTAAAATTTTTATCATTTTGTCCGGTAGTTGAGTCAAGTCCACTGACTATTTATTAACTGGTACATTTATACAATGTTTTTGTAAGTATATATTAGTTGTCTTCTTGTGAGAATTTGTAACGAATAAAAATTTAAAATTAAATGTAAAGATTTATCTAAATTTGTAAAATACTAAAAATTACACTTTTTGAACGCAAGATTTTCTATTTAATATTAAATAAATAATTAAATAATAAAATTATTAGATATATGGTATGTATGGCATGGATGCACGAAATGAATAGTGCAATATATATAACTTTATAGATATTTATATTTTATTAGGTGTTAATAGAAAATTAGAAATGAAGAAAAGAAGAAACATAAATTTACTCCTAAAAAAGATATGTCAATAAAAATAAATATTGTTGCTATGTAAAAATTAATAATAAAATACAGAAAATCATCAAATAATAATTTACTATAATTTTAAAATTATTTTCATATTACATTAAAATGAAGACGTAGATCTCTGCGTTTATCGACAGCTTTGTACTTTACTACTGCAGGTACTTTGTTCGTTTAGAGGAGCCACGTGTTGGTAGATTCGAAAATTTCTTCCTTTTCGACTTCGTCAGTCTATTCTCGGTGTCGTTTTGATGCCTCTGGGCAACCACCAAAAAACCAGTTTACAACTCGCAGTAAGACTGGTTTAACCCGATCTGAATAACGATTCAATTAATTTCAGAATTTTTCCAACTTTAAATTACATTTACTCGCTGTAATAATTATTATAATTGATCATATTTTTTTTAAATAAACATTTCCAATAAGCTCTTGCATTTTAACGTTGTAATTAAACATATTATTTATGGGAAAGTTATCATCTGGGAAAAATTATCATCTGAATACAAGATTAAAAGTATAATAATCTTCATAAAAATATATATTACGATTAATTGTTTTTAAAAATGATAAAAATAGTAAAAGATAATTAAATTTATATCAAAGTATTCTATATTAAGTATTCCTCGTGCGATAATTTTTTTCAAAATAGATTATTTTATTTTCAATTGGATTTTACTATTGGATTTATTGAATCCTACGTCACGTACCATTTGTAATCGATGAATTTTCATAACAATCATGAGTAAAACTTTTTGCATCATGAGGAAATCGATAGTTTTTTTTTTTAAGTCCATCATGTCGCTTTGTGAATAGTTTTCCTGTACCTAATAAATTGATAATTTATTTTTATTTAATAATACACGGGTATAAAATGGTATACTAATATAAATTACCATAACGAAAATCCATTTGTTTGTTTATGCTCATTGTTACGCAATCTTTATTTGACTGACATCGAGAAAGAACTGCAACTTCTTCGTGTTTCTGAAAAACATGATAGCTTTTAGATAATAAAATTTAGATTAAAAAATATAAAATGCTATTTAAATAATTACAATATGATAATTAATTCAGAAATAATAATAATATTATATTTATTACATTATATTACAATATAATATAATAATTACACGCGCATGTACACATACCATACAATCAAAATTTTGTTTAGTCTGCATTTTTTTATTAATATCGATGTTGCTTACGTTCTCCTGTTTTTGAGATGTTTTGAATTGCCTAAAACATTATAATAGCATTTCGAAAAATTGTGTTTTTTGCTATAAAATTCTTATTTGCAGCTATCACCAATATTTGTTATAATTTTTCAAAAAATGAACATAATTTCTCAAATTAAATTTCATCGGAAAGTTTTCGCTATTGATACATTATTACTAATATAACTATTCTTGATAATCATTACTTTCGCACATCAGTTTATACTTGGTATCATTCTTATCAATTTCTGAAATCGTGTTGGAATCTGTCTTCTTATTTAAAGAATTTTCTTGCTGCGAATCAATATTATTTTTTAATTTATCCGCCGACGTTGTGCACGTTGTTTTCAGAATAGTATCCTGTAGGACTACATTGTCTTTTTTGCATTTCTCATCGATTATTGTTATCTGCTGTGGCTTGTTACTACAAGTATTGATATACATATTTTTATTAAGTATATATTCTATAATAATAATTATATTGCTGCATGAATTCTTCTATAAAGATATAGCTATTCCTAATATAAAAGATACATGCTATTAAATGCTTGATCATTTGCATTCTTCATGTATTAACTAAATGATATTTTAAAGATAAGGACGTAAAAGGTCAAATGAGTGATATGATGTGTCTTCTTTATCGAAAATATGTAATTTTCGATGTATTAAATTCCATTTCATCAATAGCCTGACAGTGATATAATTATATAAGTTGATATGATAATTCTATTTCATATGACAAATACATACGCGGTTATCATTGCATTGGATTCCGACAACATATTATTAATCGCATTTTGATGATGACGTTTATGTCGATGATGTTCATGTTTTCCATCGATAGTGTGCTTTGCGCGAAATTTCTTACTTTTGTATTTTCTATATATGAAATTCTTATTTATTATTTATTAGAACATTAATATTTGTATAGTAAAATATTAAATATGAAGTCATATCTTTTATATAGATCATGCTTTCATAAATTATTAGCTGATTTATCTTCATAAATAGAAAGACTAAGCAAAAATATAACTGACTTTATTGATTTATGATTATCGTTATCCAAATTCGTTTTGTTAATGTATTTTTGACTATTTCTTGTATCTTTTTCGTATATTTTTCTGTACAGTTCTTGTATTCTTAGTTCTTTAGTTTTATTTTCATATCTCGCTTTTATCTTTTCATATTTAATTTCATCTGTATTTAAGGCAAACTTTAATCCATTTGCAACAGTATCTATCAAGATGCAACATACTCTTCGAGCATCTAAAAAAGCATAAAATGTAATATAATTTATTTATAACATAATTTATAACATAATTTATTTATACATTATAAGAATTTATGTCAGGTTGTTGAATTTAATACACTTCATTTTATTTTTTTCTCTTTGTGATTTAATAAATAAGTAAAGCTCAACAGAAATATAAATCTGAAAGTCCTAAAAAATTTTTCTTTTTAGCTTAATTAAAATAGAATATATTGAAATCTTGAATGGATTACTGTAACTAAAAATATAAATCTGATACAGATCTGTAATATTTTAACGATAAATTGTGGAAGTTTATGGTTAGAAAAATGTTCTTGTAATGTGATTACATAAAATCGTAATTCGAAAGTCAATCAAAAATTATAAACGATGATAAAAATTACAAACGGTGATAAAAGTTCTTTCTTTCTCTCTCTTTCTTTTTTCTTCTTTTTTTCTCCTTTCACTTGACGTTTTTTTTCTTTTCCTACTTACATGAACGTGACTTGGGCACGTAATACAAAACGATGCCACACAACATTAACGCGATTAACGAGAGTCGCTTCAGGTAGGTGATCCACTCAAGCACGCAGAATTTCTCGTCGAAATAACCTGATGAATAAAGAAGGAAGTCACTTGAATGACGAGAGAAGATTACTTTCTCTTACCATATTCATTTTGCGATTTGGCGTACACGCATTGCGTAGCAAACGCGACGGTGAGGACTATAAATTTCATGATAAAAATTAGATGCATTTGTTTAAGTATTATTTTTCATTATTATATTTTATTCATTAATCATGGTATTCTGGATAAAAGAGAAAAAGAAGAAAGAATTTGAGTGACACATGCATTCTGAAGCGATGTTCGTCACAACATAAGAGACAATTTCACTTCGTTTCAAGTATTTTCAGTTATGTTGAACTTACTCTTTAATTATGCTTGATGAATGACTAATATGGCCATAAGGCAATAATTACATCACGCATTTATGGGATTTTTCATTTTGTTATTATAGACATATTGCGTAAAAAGATAATGACACGTGTAAGATTCATATCTTAATTTTTTATTATGCTCTGAGTACTTTACAATATAATACAAAGGAAACATGTCATAAGTATTGACCGTCTTTACTACAATCTAACAAGGGTGGGTTACATGCACGTACACGTACGAGAAAAATATTTCATACGGATCGATGCGATAACATAGCGTGCGCAAGCGAGAACTCGCACTACTCGCTAAATAGTATTATCTTTCTAAAGCAATATAAGTCACTTCGTGACTTCCGGAACTATTTGGGGACTATTATCTCCAAAGAGGTCGCTCGAACAAGAAGCGATACAGCGCCCAAATGCGAACTATCTAAATAAGAACACAACTTAAAAATATTCTTTACGAAATACTGTTTAATTCGATGTAGGTAAATTCTAAATTAAGTGCGACAAGCCAATAAGAACATTTACTGAACGGTCACTTCTTATCGGCTAAATCCGGGAAAACCACCCAACGAGACTCCATACAGCCACCGTGTGGCAATTAATTCACGAAAGAAGAGAATACTGTACGCTCAAGTTTGAACAACAAATTCTATCGCGATGAGGAATCAATCCCGCGAATTCTACAAGTTCTATAAGACTACGATATAATTTTTAGCTACAATCATCTCGCGTTATAACTTTTTGCTAAATAGACTGTACTACGAATTATCGAGGCAGATACCAGTGTCTGCTGGATGAAGTAAATTCATGTATATATAACATAACGTACTAACATAATAATACAATATAATAGAATAAAACGAAATAATAATAATTAATAATTAATAATAATATAATAATATTTAGAGAATTTTTCATATGCATGTACGCGCAATTATTGATAAAAAAAGACAATGCTATTCTATTTATTCAAAGATAATCTTATGATATGTATTTCCGCTCATTTGATGATGTCTTAAGAATAAAAGATTGGACTGTCACAATTTACCTAATTAAGTTGTATAATTATCTTGACGAAACGTAACACAATACAAGCTGACATTCGCGTGCATCAAAGTAGAGTAAAGTCACTGTTTATAATCCATTTTATAATCAGATTCACTGTTTGTAATCAATGCGCGTACACGCATATAACAACGCAAATGAATGACTTTATACACGAAATGAAGGACGAATTACGCAATAAAAATTATGACAATGAGATGATATGCTCCACCGAACCTGGAAGCTGAAGTTTCGATGCAATTCAAAATATTTTTCTTATTTAAAACAAATAACTCTTTCGCGATGGTCTTATAACTTCCTTAAAATTACTGATACGCTTTCGAAATATATCATTAAAAGACTCATTAAGCTCTATTACAATTACTAGGAAGAACATTTTTTATAGTATAATTATCTGCTATTCTTTGATAGATTATCGAAAATTATTGTCACCAAGAGTTTAAAGATTATTTAATTGGCTAAGCGATTGATTTCGAGGTTCGATGGTTCGCAAAAGGAATAATCGAATCGTAAACGAAAACGCGGAAGTTTTCATCCTTACGCAAATTGTCTCGCTTTCATTTTGTTGACGGCATTTGTAAGGTGGGTCATCTCGGTATTGAGTTGGGAAATCATATCCTCCAATCTATCAACACTGTCAAGGACTTCGACGCGTTGCGTATGCGGATTGAACCTGACCTCGAATGGCCGGCTCATAGTGGCCACCTGTAAGAGAAATCAAGGTTCATGACTAAGTTTATCCTACCAAAGTGAGAAATAACAGATAGCGGAAGTGAACAGATTACTATTCTTTATTTGCAACAAATGAAAATAAAAAATATTGAAGAAATAAAGAATAAGAACATAAAAAAGAAGATTGATCTATTTCGATTCTAATATTTTTGAATTTATCGATAAATGTACATATAGCAAGAATTGAAAACTTTGGCAAATTGTAGAAAAAAAGAAATTTAATCTGAAAATATTTAAAATTAATTCGAAATTCATTTCACGGCTTAGGTAATATTGAACACAAAGCATTTATTCAAAACGGTTTCCTCAAACACATTAGACATAATTAGCATTTTCATATTTACCCAACGACGGAATTTCTCCTTGGCATCCTCGAAACTCTCGGCCACATAATATATCGGTTGGTATTCTTGATCTTGATATTTCTGGAGAGCGGTAATTGACGGATCGAAAGCTCGATGTTCGCATTTATCGCTCAATGCGTGCAAGAGTTCACCGTAAGCTGACAATAAGCCAGCACCATAAGCCTTGACTTCAGGACCTTCCTTACATAATCCGAATTCAACCGTGAACCAGTAAATAGTTGATAACTTCTCGATTTCTTCATCTGAAGCGCCAAGAGATGCTAATCCAATTTCTTGCGAAAATTGAGCGAAACTTGGATCGGCCAAAAGCGGCATATGACCCAAGAGTTCGTGAATACAATCTCTGCAAATAAAATAAAACATACTTAAAGAATATTGCCACGTGCTTGTCTTAAAATTCGTACTCTTAAATTTATTCATTCTATTTTTCTTTATTCGTTTCATATTTAAATTTATTGCTTAGTTAATTTTAAGTGTGAAGATTTATAATTAAATCATTTGCAATTGCAATTTGCAATATTTAAATGCTTAATTTTACATCAGCAGTAGAATTTTAATTGCATTAAATAAATTGAACATACTAAAATTAATTAAAATCCATCAAATAAATGGTACGAGCTCAAGGAGCTATTCCTTTATTCTTACAATTTGCAAAGCTATCTAGAGTTCTTGGAAATCATACTGTGACGTGGATCGCTACGCGGAGAAACGAGTTCGTAACTGTGGAACTGAGTTATCAACGCCATCGTGTCGTTAAAAGCCAATTAGAGTTCCATTACGAGCTTAGAGAGGCGCAGTAATTCTATTATCATCGTTCTCTGTGTACCACCGGGTGCAGGTTCCCGTCATAACGCAATATCGATTGCCTTGCAGTTTGACATGAAGGGGCAGCCGTGATGCGGAGCCAGAGCGACCTTTAGAATGCCCGATTTTTATGTAAAGATGCGTTACAGCTTTATGCCTTCGAAGCGATATTTTATCGAGTCTTATTATGAACTAGTCATGTATAATATGTTCTTTTTATCTGCATATTTTACAGCTTATACCGAATCAAAAAAAAGTAAAAAGTTTAAAGTTTTAAAATTTTCTGGACAAGATGATTTGCAAATGGCATGTTCAATATATTTAAATTTAATCTTTATCCATTTTTTAGAATAATCTAAACGTAATGGAAACGTTGAAAAAAAGTAACTACTCTATTCCAATAACTATTTTTTGGTCCCGATAAATTCGAACTAACGAAAGTAAAAAATGATAAAAATTAGAAGGACTTACGGTTCGGGAGTGTGATACGGGCTGTTGATGTGGCGGACATATTGGGTGCTCTGGAATATTCTGAAGGCAAGACTGGACAAGAAGTCCCGCGCTGTCAAGAGACCGGCGGCCGGTCGAAGAGTGAATCCCGTGCTCTTCTTCAAGAAATCGCTGACTTCCTGCAACTGTGGTATACGATGAGACTCGAAGATTCTCTCCTCTTGCAATTTCTTGAAGACTCTCTGGTATTCCACGCACGCGTGTTTCGGCACCAGATCCAACACAGTGTTGAAGACGCGCGACCAAGTTTCGTTTTCCGTCTCGGTGTAAGGAATAGAAGGTATCGGATCGCCGTACTTGTAAGCGAAAGCGATTTCGGCAATGACCTTGCGACGAGCGCGATACTCTTTGTCGGCGAAGCCTGGATGATTCATGTCGAGATCCGGCTCATACTTAGTCATTAGGTGGTTGCAATTGTCGAGATCGGAGGCGTGACGGGGAAACCAGGGATCTTTGATGCTGACGGAATTGTCAGCGAGCAGGTTTACACCGTCTAAGGCCGAGCTTTGTCGTAGATTTCTAATTAACTGCAACAGGCTCTGTCTGCTCATGTCAATCTTGACCAAGACCTCGAATTGCAGACCCTCCTTCTTGGAAGGCCGTGACTCGACATGTGTGATCGTGCCCTTGAAATTTTCGATTGTCTTTAGGATCCTGCCTAAAGAGCCAATACCCTCTCGCAATCTCAATACCAGCGCCGCTTTCTGCACGTTGTGCTCGCTATCCGGAGATTCGGCTATAGTTTTCGCGAGCACTACTTCCTCCTCGGTTAATCCGGCATCTGTGAAAAATTAAATATCATCTAGTTTTGCTTGATAATGACATCAAAAATTTTTCTAAACGAACTCAAATTATCCGTCAAATAATTTTTGTTGAGATTTCTCTTAAGACATCTCTTAAAAAGATTTTCATCGCAAAGTGACATCGTTCTGTGGGATACTAGAATAACTTATTCGTGCACAATTAAAAAAAAATTAAAATAAATAACTTTAATATATATCACAACTCGTCTTTACATCTTGATTATAAATAGTAATTCGCAATCCGTTATTTGTTGTCATACTCTTAATTTGACGACTCGACATTAACAACGATTCGCGAATTTTTTCGATAATAGAGTATCTTTGTTTTTCTATTCGTCTTGATCGAAAAATCAATACGTGTTATACAACTCCTTTGGTTAAACGACAAAGAAAAAGTATTACGCAGATACAATTGAATAGAAACATAAATCAATGTCGGCCTTCTCGATCAATTATTAAAGACACTCTCGATATATGTCGCGTAATCGAAATAATCCATTACCCATAGGAAATGCGCATTATTATTTATCTCACAGTTTTATATAGATTTGACATTTGAGAAAATACGAGCGTTTTGATAATAGATAAAATAAGAAAAACGTAAATTTGACTTATAAAACTTTCTTAGGAGCGATTCTTTTTAGGCATGATTTCTTGCAAGTACCCTAAGTGACTTCCGCGGTAATAATCGGGCAATTCAAAGTCCATTTTCGCATAGCGCTTTGCCGTCACGTCGGAAACAGTACCATCTACTTGGTCGCGGGGGCGGCGGAAAAGTGGCAAAAGTAGCCGTCATTGTCGCGGACGCGGACGTGCCGGTGAGATGGAAGGCAACGCGAAAAGGAATAACCGTGTTACACACACACACACACAGCGGCCACATAGGGTCGCTTGTGAAATCTCGAGAAAGGCTCTGCTCCGGTAATACGATTCTAAATGCACAAAGCTGCTTCGGAGGGCAAAGACGGGTTGGAAAAAGACGGAAATAGCTCGGAGATGTAATTCACTCCAAGTGTCGGCCGAGCACTCGCCCTAGTCGACTGTCGACAATGGCGATCGTTTCACCCTCCATTTATCGTTGCCTTCCTATCTTTCCATCGTATACCACGTCACGTGCGTACCCTCTTTTCACGCAATCACCCACTTCTTCCTGTTTTACTTCTATTACGCAATGTGACATTTTGCTAGAACTGGACACAATTATGATCAAAGGGATAGAAGATATACGTACCATCATCATCATCATCATCCGGTTTTCCATCACTGTCTGATGAAGCCTCCGCTTTCGCTTCTGAAAGTTACAAGTTTCGTGCTCATGCCATATATATGCAACATTTATGAATAAACATTCTTGAATACTTGGCGGAAGATGCATTTGATCAATCAATTTCACATTATAGCAAACATTATAAATATTATGCACGGGGATTATTATTACATTGAATAAAATTATTATAAAATAATTAATGATGACACTCAATGCAATTATTATGTCCTATGCATATCACACCTCCAATTATTCAAAGAACATTATAAATTTAACAACATCTAGATACAAACCTTCCTCCTGCACTGCACAAACTAATGATTCCACCTGTTCATCATCACTTGATAAAATATCGATGTAATTTTCTTCTTGTCCTTTATTCTTAGTACAAGTAATTGTCTGATCCGCGTTCGTATCTATTCGATAACAAAAAAACACGTCATGCATTAACGTATGCATGCATATACATATATTGTTTTCTCTCTGTGCTTGTACGGCATTAGCAAAGAGATATGTTTTAATTTAAAATCTTTTTAATAGTAAACATGTACATTTCTCTAATAAAGGTACGTTCAATATCATAATCTTTTATACAATAAATCATGCGTATATATAGCAAATACAAAAATATTTGTACATAAAACATATCTATACATGCGGTAATGGAGATTATATATATGATAGTTAAAAAGAATTAATCATGCCAGACATTCGCAAAACTTACCATTCGCTCGTTGTCGAGCTTCCTCGAGTACACTTTGCTTCGTCTGTTTGACGACGAGCGTTTCAAAACGGGCATCGTCTACGAGGGAACGTCGTCGCGCTGGATATCC
>Ga0157363_1001906_pt1 | contig 17886 bp, 11 predicted proteins | sample AttsexASBM1_FD_111477 | JGI IMG/M metagenome (GOLD analysis project Ga0157363, IMG submission 111477) | Fungus gardens microbial communities from leaf cutter ant in Ribeirão Preto, State of São Paulo, Brazil - Atta sexdens ASBM1 | ecosystem: Host-associated > Fungi > Mycelium > Unclassified ... | reverse complement strand
TATATAATTAATTGGTATTGTACAACAGAAAAATATTCATAATTAATTTTACAAAACATATAAACAATAAAGTTTCCAGATTGCAGTGCTAAAAAAACATCTTCAATAACAAGATGTTATATTTTTTTCTTCATAGTCTCCTATGATATCAATACACATATCTTTGATACAAAGCTTCCAATATTTTTTTTTAATCTATATTTAGAATGCTATTTAGAATGCTATTTAGAGTACTTGTCATATTTCTTTGATTGTCATCGAAAATTTTTGAAAATTTATCTTGCTTTTGAGCTTTAAGAACAGTATGAAATCCGAAAGAGCTAGTTCCAGCAAATAAGATATGTGATTAATCTCAATCTTTTTCTTGGCCAAGAAAATTACATGACAATATCGTTGCGCGATATCGCCGAAAAGAATCATCGTTTTTCCAACATTTGAATTGATTTCATATTATTCCAAAAACTCAAAAATATTATGAAAGATAAACATTTTCAAGCTATCGAAGATATTAAATGAAAAATGCTTTGAATAGCATTTCAACAGATTTAAAAGAATTAAGATTTTGTATCAAAGACATGTGTATATGGATGGACTATTTTAAAAGATAAAATATAACAATTTATTATCTGAAATGTCTGTTTTTTATTATTGCAATCCGGGAATTTTATTGTCAGATCATATAAGCTGTTTATTTTAAATATAAGGAAAATCCTTTTATATATATAAATTCATACTTTAATATTAAATATCTACATAGAATATATATAAGACGGTTAAACAACCTACATTTTCTATGTATGTAATATCTATATCTTGCAACTTCTGTACATCCGTTGTAGAAGAAGGCGGTAGGCCCTCGAAAATCGATTCAAAGCTCATTCGAGCTGATCGTTTCTTAGGTCTCGTAAATGTTCTCGTATCGATGCATTTTTTGTTATCTAAATATACATACTAAATTTAATAGCAATAATACTTGGATTATGAGAGTGTAACAACATTATAAACAAAGCTGAGAATATTTAGCAGATAAATTAATATTATCATGTACTATATATATTAATATTATTTTGTACTTCGAACATCCAATTCCGGTTCTGTCTTCAGCCAGGCATATATATCCTGAATTGTAGATCCAGTTGAGCATTGCAGAGGCATATACAACCTAAGAAAAAACAAATCTTAAATTAACGATTAAATCGAAATTAATTTAAAGTCAAGTTAATTTATTAACATTGAAATGCAAAAAAGAATATTTAATATTTCATTTTATTAGAAAATAAAAATATATTATCTATTTTCTCAAAATTAATTAAGTGAAAGATGCACAGAGCAAGACACAAGTGCAGTCAGTAAGACGCAAATTGAATCTATTCTTATTTAAAAAATATATAATCATAATCATAGTTTGTTATACATTTTCTAGACACAAAAATATTCATAATTAATTTTACAAAACATATAAACAATAAAGTTTCCAGATTGCAGTGCTAAAAAAACACAAACATCTTCAATAACAAGATGTTATATTTTTTTCTTCATAGTCTCCTATGATATCAATATACATATCTTTGATACAAAGCTTCCAATATTTTTTTAAGTCTATATTTAGAATGCTATTTAGAATGCTATTTAGAGTACTTGTCATATTTCTTTGATTGTCATCGAAAATTTTTGAAAATTTATCTTGCTTTTGAGCTTTAAGAACAGTATGAAATCCAAAAGAGCTAGTTCACAAATAAATCTAATTTGCGCTTGACTAATTACACTTGATTAATTTGTTCTCTCCCTTAATAAATTTAAGAATCAGAATTGTGTGTAAAATTTATGACCAAAATATAATCGAGACACTACCATATCTCCTAATATTCTACATTTACATAATATAGTATAAATTATATATTCTATTGGAGAAAATTCGACCATTTGTACACTAAATTAAACTACTACACATAAAATTTTACATAAAGTATCTAAATGCAGGAGCATAATATAAATAACTTTAACAATGAAATAACATGTATTATTTTGTAACATAACATAATCAATATTGGGTATTCAATTTAAGTATCATATGCTTTTACATTTAGTTTTATTAATTTTATAAGTAGCTCTTTTAATATATACTGATCTAGTATATAATACAAGTACCTGAATTCGTCATATATTTCATGTAATTTCATTAATTTACATAAATAATGTATGGATCATCAAAGCTTATGTTTTTTGTCATTACACTGGACTACATAAAGCTTTTATCTCATTTATATATTTTTATCTACCAATATTAGAGTCAGATTATATTAACAATCATAAAACCTAATTACTTCTTTTCTATATTATATCATAAAATTTCAAATAATTTAGATTACATATTTATATCACTATATTGTCTATATGAAAAAGATTTGTGTAAATTTAGTGTAAACAATACATAAATATTCTATATGAAATGTAATCTTAAAATATACAACCCTGGTAAAAGTTATCTTCTACATTTCCAAGTTATTTTAGAAACTTATGCCACAATTATACTATAATATATAGACAATTCTTAAATATGTATAATTAAAATTGACTCAAGAGCAATATATATTAAAGAAAAATGCAGAAATCTATCATTTAAATGAAACTTCATCTACAAACAACACATGCTCCCAATTCAAAACGTACTGTTATTTATTATGCTCATTATTCTTATTGTTTTTATTCGTATTCCGAGAAAAATGGAGCAGGGGCGGAATTAAAGACAAATATGGTGAGCATATTCCAAGGAGATGCGAGCCGATTAAAGGGTCATCGACGGGCGAGCGACACCCACCAAACGTCGTCGTCGTCATCGAAATGCAGGTCCAATAAGTCGATGTAGTCGACTTCATCGATGAGGTAGCCATCGTGTGTGTGTTCCACTCGCGTAACAGTCCCGTTCGGATTCGTGATGCCCGCTGACATATTTTTCGGCCGAGTGTTATCGCGTCGCACGTATATGTACACACATATTTCACCGTTCCTGGGTAGTCGCCCTCCCGAAAACGCGCGCGTGTGAAAATAGCTCAGCGGGGGAGAACAAGAGAGAAGGAAAGAAAAACAGAGAGAAAAGAGGAAAGTGGATTTAACTCGCGACAAGTAGGAACGACCGTGACGACGGTGACGATTCTTGTTGCGCACCGAAAGGGAAAAAAATTATATGATTACGGTCACCTGAGTCTCGGATCTCGTCGCAAGACATAACCACAGCGAACGCGAATTGACACGAATACATAAGAATGCTACGCTGCGCCGAGACTGCGTTATTTTCGTGCCAACGTCACGACGCACCCGGCGCGAGATTGATATAGACGTCACACCGGACGGCGAATTTGAATTTCGGAATACTTGGGCTGCATTTTCATGCTGACGCTCGACGCTCGATTCGAGAATCAAACAGGTCACTTGATCAAAATTGACGAATACTATGCATCAGTCAAATACCGAGCGTCGAGCGACAAAGTACATTTACGGCCGCTCTAACCGGCCGTTTCAGCGACAAAAAAGATCACGTAGTCAAAATTGACAAATATCAAGTGTCAATTTTGATCAATTATGATCGTTTTGAATGACTCATGAAAATGTAGCGTCAGCACGAAAAAACAGCCTTAGATTGCGTTTTCATCAAGCGACTGCTTCTTCCGATCACTGGTGATGTCAGAAACGGCTTTACATATCTTTTGCCTATATATGGTGCGTTTAGGAAAACGCTATTAGCGCTACTCTGTCATTCTATCTTCGTTGTTTATTAGATATAAAACAAGGATAAAATGTCATAAATAGCGCTAATAGCGTCTCCCCGAACGCATCAATAATCTTTAACAAAAAAAAAATGTCTTGTTGAAATTAGAAATTTTAAATATAAAATATAAAATATAAATATAAAATATAAAAAGAATTGCAAAAAATATTTCCTAATATTTATGATTTTTTCGTATTTCTCAATTTAAGTCCGATGTTTCTAATAAGTCTATTCATGTTGCTTTTGGTATTCAGAATCTTTACTTCCTTCTCTTTTCAATGCAGAAAAAATTTTTGAGAATTTCAAGCAACGCGAATAAATTTAATGCTTTAAATATTGTCGATTTTTTAATGCTACATTTTGATATTTTTAATTCTTAATCTCTGTAACATTTTATTCTTTTTTTTCCTTCAAGCTTTGTAGCTGAATCTTTATGTGTCTTCATCTTTCTATCTTTTCTTGTAAAGACAATTTCAAATCTTTTTTCCAAATAAGTTAAATAAACTTAATAATTCTATTCGTGTTAATAAAATAACACAAATATTTGTATTATAATTATAAAACAGATTAATTGATCATCAATTTGAGTTTAATTGAAGTTGCTCTAATTTAGTTGCGCTTATTTCAGTTATTGAGCGCAATGGAACACATCAGACCTGTTCTTTTTAGCCGAACTTTTGCATTCAATTCATCTTTTTTCCTTCAGGAGGAAAGAAGAAGAAGAAAGATACACTGATGCAAAAGTGTAGCCAAAAAGAATCTATCATATAGAGGCTAATCGACTCCCGCTTTTCGAGTTTTGAGTACTTGAACAGATAATCGAGAGATCGCGATTGATCGCGATTCTCAACCGCCGTTCATCCCTCTTCGTATCGCGCATTTACCCGCGACTCAACCGTCATTGGAGAAGCAGCAGGCAGCAGCGACCGGTTCGTTGTCGTCCGTTGCAGTCCGTTGTTCGTTTCCTGGTTTCGTCAGGTTTGGTTTTCAACTATCTCACACGCGGATCCCGACTTTGTGATACAAAGGTAGGACCCGTTAATCGGGAATACGGAATCTGGCCGCGATGTCGCGGAAGCAGAAATTATTCGCATCGCGACGTACCTCGCCGTGACGTTGTTCCTCGCGCGCGCACTTTGTCCCCCACGTTTCGTCCTCCTTCACGTCCATCGTCCCACGTCCGGCGTACGTCGGATGATTTCGTTGCCCTCGTGCCACGTGCATGTTCCCGTGCCATTCACCGAGCCATTCCCGGCCGAATTCTCCTGTAGAACCGAACGTCGCGAGACGCGAATCTTGGTGTCCTTAGTTACTTCGTCCTCTCAATGTCATTCAACGTGTCGTCTCGCACCTCGCCGACGCTCTCGCCACGCGCATTCAATCTCGTTTCGTGCTCTCGTTAGCCCTCATCTTGCAACCAAAAGTCTGGAATAATCTTCCATTCGACTCTCAAGTTCACGCGCAGACCGATTCACTTGGTCGAGGGGTTCATAAAAATTCGAGCATGTAAAACTAGCGGCACACAATGCACATTTTCTTGCTTGCAGTGAATTACTGGAAATTATATATTCTCAGCAATTCTAGTAATTTTCTTTAATGCAAGTGAGAAGGATATGCGTCGTGTGCCGCTCGCTTAATTTTTAGCACGAAATCAACGTAACTTGAGGCTATGGCTGTTTGAATGCTCCTTTTATCCCATTACATACGTCTTGTGTGATCCCGTAAATCTGGCACGTTATTTTACACAAGCATTATGTCACATTATACATTTTTGTGTCTGAGAAATTTAATCGATTTTCCAAGTTTATTGCTTAGAACAATACCTTGTAGCCAAGTTGTTGAAATATTTTTTTTTACCAAGTGTTTTGTCCCTTAAGCAATATGCAATAATTTGTATTTATTAGGAATCTAAATCAAGATCTTATTGAGTTGTTCCATGTGATAGTAAAAAAATTTATGTTACATCAGGCTTGTACTTTTTGGTTTTGGATCAGTTTATCTTTTTCTTCTTTCCTCTGGAAGAAAAAAAGGAAGAAAGATGAATTGTGCAAAAGTTTAGCTAAAAAGAACAGGCTTCTAAAGATTTCTCTTGTTATTCATTGTAATAATTGAGCTACTTACATGCTTTTTTACCTACTTATTCCTGAATTATGTTGCAAAAACAAATTATTAGAGATTTCAAAACCGCTTGCTTTTTCATTTATACATATTTAGCAATGTATATTAGCATAAATGTTAGCACTGCTTTAGTGATCGAGTCACGTGGAGTTATCATGTATTGTATAATAGTGTACAGATATACAAATACATGTAATTCTCAGTCTACGTAAAATTCGAGCAGATTGAAGATAGTTTGATGTTACCAAGTTTACGGCTTTAAAAATCAAATTTACAGCTGTGAATGCTAAGAAACTTTTAGATTAGAATAATAGATAATTGGCCAAAGGAAGTGAATTGATATAGCGACACATTTGAATTGTAGTAATATGACAACCGATCCGGAACGCGCCGCCAATGCTAGCGGTACAGAATCCGTTGAAGACGAAGACGATAACCATCGCAAAATTTTACGTAGACCTGATGTGTTAGCTGCTCTTCGAGATGGTATTACTGCAGCAGGATTAGAGGTATTGCAATATTATGTTCAGTCTTCGGTCAACTATATACAAATATATATATATTGGAATTACATAAATTGTTAAACGCGCGCGCGCATATCATTTTATAATGGTATTGCAAAAATCTTTTTCTGATCCGCATGCTTTCCCCGTGATGCTTATTTGCTTTTACATCCCATTTGACTGACAATTTTTAACTGAATGAATAGTTGAATAGTGAATGTCATCCGTAACTTCTTCCAATTTAAATAAAATTTTATATTAATGTTTTTTCATCACTATTGATTTGCGCTCTGTATCTTATCAATAAATTTGCTATTGTTTTATTAAATTAAAAAGAAACAGAAACATTTAGCTTAATAAAATATAAAATATCAAAATAGATTTGATTGTAATAAAGTTTTACAAGTTCAATTGTATTTTTAGCAAATGCAGTCTCTTCCTGCTCCTGTTAAACGCAGGATCAAGGCATTGAAACAATTGCAACTCGTCACCACTAACATTGAGGCTAAATTTTACGAGGAGGTTCATGCCTTGGAATGTGAATACTATAAAATGTGTGCGCCCTTATACGAGAAGCGATGTGAGATAGTATCGGGTGCTTATGAACCGACCGATGAGCAATGCGTTTGGGATAGCGATGATGATGAAGAAACGCTAAATAATTATATGAAAGAGAAGGCAAAGATCGAGGATTCTGTTGAAACAAAGGAATCGTATGTTATTGTTTTTTTAAATAATGTATATCTGCTTACATATATCTAAGATTAGATATGATTTGTTAGACATGCAATTAATTACTGCATACTAATTTGTATAATGTATTTTAGAACGGAGAATGAGGATGATACTAAAGGCATCCCCGATTTCTGGTTAACAATATTTAAGAATGTAAGTACGCTATCTGAAATGGTTCAGGAACATGATGAACCGATCTTGAAGCATCTACATGATATCAAAGTAAAATTTCTGCCATCGAATCCAATGGTAAGTTGTGGAACAAAGTGATATAATTAACAATTAAAAAAGGAGTTTGATTTAAGGAGTTTAATTAAATTAATATTTTTTTTAGGGATTTATTCTCGAATTCTATTTTACGCCCAACGAATATTTCTCAAACACAATACTCACTAAAGAATATATCATGAAATGTACTCCAGATAAGAATGATCCATTCAGTTTCGAAGGACCGGAGATATACAAATGCAAAGTAAACTTTTACTATCTAATCGATTTTCAAATAATTACGATACTAAACGCGAGAATTTTCTCATAGGGTTGCGTAATTGATTGGAAAAAAGGCAAGAATGTTACAATTAAAACTATTAAGAAAAATCAGAAGCATAAATCTCGAGGATCCATGCGTACCGTGACGAAAACTGTTCAAAACGATTCCTTCTTTAATTTCTTTAGTCCACCAATTGGTAATTAATATTATACTTATTTTTTAGTTTTCTGTGTAAAACTAAAAAAACATACTTGACTTGCAATTTAATTTTGCTTTAAATATTTTCAGTGCCAGAAGACTCGGAAGCTGATATGGATGATGATACTCAAGCTTTACTAACCAGCGATTTTGAATTAGGTCATTATATTAGAGAACGCATAGTTCCTAGAGCTGTACTTTATTATACAGGTAATGTCCATGTTATATTGATATAATTTCTTATTGTGAACATAATGGATATGGCGCAACAATTTTTTTATTAAAAAAACTTAACATGCGACATATAAAGTTGATTAACATTTAAATTTCAAAGTATATCTGTAGTTAATATATTCTTGTGTTTACTTTCGCGAATATTTTCATTATGAGACAAATTTAATTTCAGGCGAAGGTTTAGATGATGAAGATGAGGATTATGAGGATGAGGATGAAGGAGATGATGATGAAGACGAGGAGGACGAGGAAGAGGAGGCATCTTCTCCTGTTAATGCGCCTTCAGGTGGGAAACAAGGCGATGATCCCAATGAGTGTAAACAACAGTAGAATTACATTAATTGTGCCGTAATGAAAAACGAAAAAAAAAATCGTTCGTGCGTTACAGTATGCAACAACACACTAACGACACCTCTGACCGATAACTGCCTAGATAATCCTGCACCTTGTGGCTCCAAATGTAATCCCTGTTCTTCGTATCAATCATCTAATCATATCATATCTCCTATTCCAGATCAAGCATAGAACTCTTCAACATACCAGTGATACAAAAAAAAACATTTAACAAAAGAAATTATACGTACCAATCTTCCCTATATCGCCGTTGATGATGAGTAGAATGTGCGCCTCATTATACTTCTGCTATAAGGTTTTAATCATAAGTATATAATAATTGCTCTCGCTCTCGACACTAATTATCAATTTTTAATTGCTTCATTTTATACTACTTGTTACGTTTTTATAATGCGCTGACAGAGAGGTTGTTTGAATTCTTTTCCGAGAAACGCACGTTGCTCTATGAATAAATTTTTGGGTACTGTTGAAGCATTTTTAATACAAAAGTGAAGAAAAAAATATTACTGTGTTCTGTATTTCATTCTTCGTCTTTATTCCTTCAAAAAGTGTCCTTCCAAGACCTTCGTCCTTCGTAAAAAGAATGATCTTTGGGCATTATTTACAATTGTTATATTAATGTCATGCTTTCATTTATAAATTCGCTACGGAAACGTTTGATACAATGATTTTGTATTACGTCGAAACGGTTCCGAATATAATATTTAAACGTGGTTTAGAACGCACTACGTCAGATATATATGAAAATATAATATAAAAAACATTCGCATATATCACGTTTTGAATTCTCGAGTACACTAGAGAAAAATCTTAATAGATAGAATTTTGGTTTGAAAGATTTTTCTGAAAGGGATTGCTTTTCGAGATTTAATTTTAATTTTAATAAACATTTCTTTCGGAGTTAAATAACATTTTTTACGTTATTTGTAATTTTCAATATATGTAAGAAGCGGAACAAGTTTTATTTTATGTCTTGGTCTATCTTGGAAGCTAGTTATATTTTTTAGTTCATCAACAGTAATCTTTGGAAAAATTCTAGTCCTCATGCCACGTCAGTTATATTAAACTTTGTGGAGCAGATCATAAAATTTACAATTAATATAGAACTGAACGTATAATCATGTAACGATATATGATTCCATAACATTTTTTTATATCTGTATTTAAATTTTTCATATTCTCATGCATATTAGATTTGATGAACACTTAGGTATTTTGTGCTATGTTAAAATGCGGTAATTTATGCTGTGCAATATTGCACGTCAATACGATCGAAAATGTGCGTCATCGAAATGAATGTATATTAATTACTGCGAATATGTGCGATTCATTTACATTCATACACTATGAACGACTGGTTGTAAAAAAATGGCACGCGTGTTCTTGAAAGAAAAATTCAAAAAACGATTTGCGCCAAGGAAGAATTGACAATGTAATCTTGCACAGCGTATAATCTAATATTCTTGTATATAATGTAATACAGAGATATATATATATATAAAAGATACACCTTAACTTCTAATAAAACAAACTACGCATTTGATATTATGGTACCTAGAATGTTGTAAATAAATAACTGTACAAGGACTGAAAAATTGATCGAAATAATTAATTGCAAATTAATTTCGCTGGAATATCTCAAACAGAATATGTCGTTTTTACCGTTAAATGGTACACGCCTAATGGTAAAACGATAATAATAAATATAAAATCGCTTTGCTTACGATTCTTATTATTGGAACGGTTTACTTGCAATCGAATTTTTAGCCGTTTGCATGTATCGCGTTTGTTTTAATCCTCTAAAAAGTACTTATAAAAATACAATTTCTAGATAATGTATTATCTCTCTTTCTCCCTCTTTTTCTTTTTGGCTAGAGTTTCACATCGATATGAAGAAACTCTAAATTATGAAAATTTTCGTTAGGCCATGACTTAATAAGAAGACGATGATACAAAATAATGCGATGAAGGTAGGAGAGTCAGGTATCAATTTGCTCTCGCAAATGTACCGACCTGACTGCAACAGCCAACAGAAAGAAATAAATCGTATGATTTTTCTCCTATTTTGTCAGAATGACAGATCAAGTCTTGCCCTGATCCCCTCCTCCATTTTCAGTGTATGTGGAGTTGTTTCGGGAGGTTCGTTATTCAATTATCAACGTAAAGACACAGAAAAAAATTATTTTAATCCTGTGTCTGACAATATTTTTTACTAAGCGTTTCCCTCTTCATCTTCATCCTCGCATGATACCGCCTCGGTACTACGAGGCAACAGCATAGATACATGACCGTATCTAAGGAAAAATTATTTCATTAAAATTTTCAAACATCCTGTAATCTATATTATAATAAAATTATAATATATATAAAATACATCTACGAGAGCTCACACACATAAAAAAAGATACATGTTACTATCTATATATTTAATTATAGGATATATCAATGAATTATATTATGTGTGTTATATAATCTATTATATATATATATATATATATATATATATATATATGTATATAGTTTTTAATATTTGTACTTACTTGCTGCTTCTATACTTCTCCTGTATTGCCGTTTGCTGAAAGTTAGGAGCATTGGAGAAGGTTCTGTTCAAGTACGCAATACATTCCTTAAGAGTTTTTAAATTGTATCCAGTTGACAGTTCCAATTCGTGTGGCCAAATCTCTTCATGAAACGTATGCCGCGCTAATGCTATCGCGGACGCAGCCAAGTGACTGGGCAAATATTGTAAGTATGGATCTCCCTCCAGCATTGACAACTCACATAAGTACTAAAATAACAAAATATGTATGAAACTTCTTAAAAATTAAGAAAAGAAAAAAAATTAAGAACGTGCATATATTTTTTAATAAAAAATAAAATTATGAAAAAAACTACAATTTTTCTATATTTGAAATTTTTCTATATTTCTGTATTTGAAAATAATACAAAAAGTTTGATGTAGAATCTCTGAATAAAATACTACAAGTTAATATGTTTAAAAAAAGATAATTAAGATAAAAAATTATAAAATTTTCATTTTTAAATTATACAGCAGTATTATTATTAAATATGAATATTGAATTGAAACATATTTACACACATATATAAAAATTTTTTTGTACGAAAAATGGAAATTTTCAATTTCAGTTATTTTTTGTAAAAATTATACATATGTTCCTAAGAAATTTCAGAAAATACAGCAACATTAAATATCAAATTATTTATATTCATTCATTAAAACTTACCATTGCCAAAAATTTAATTTTATCCGATAAGTTATTGCTGATACAGTATTCCATAAGAAATGTAACATGCGTCGGTACAGTTAAATCGAATGATAAAACTCTCAATATCAAATTTTCCATTTTTATCACTTGTGTTTTTGAATATGTATCATCTGTGATATATACAAATTCTCCTACATCGGGAGGATAAATCTCCTCGTATTTCCTATTAGATATAAATACATTTTTATAAAATAGAATTTCATTAAAAAATTAAAGTGTCAAACAATTTATATACAATAAGAATGTCGTATGCAGATTTTATCAAAGTATAATTATTCAAAATAAACTCACGCTGCAATAAACATAGCGGCAGTCCCAACAAGTTGTAATTTTGATCTTACAACACTCATGTACGATAAAAAGCGATCAATATATGAAATGGCCAAGTAAAGTGTGTCGTCCTGTAATCGATATTCTTCAGCTACCTCTACAAGCCAATCTATTAATATAGATCTCATTGAATACGTAATATCAGGTTGTTTCTTCATATAACCAGGTTTTGGTCTATGTAGTGACTGAAAAAAGATCATAGAAATTTTAGTATTGAAATAAATAAAAATTTTCCAGAGATTTTTTTTCTCTAGATATAGAATGAGAGTTATTCTTTTCATAATAAAAAATATATATGAAAAATGTATTTAGATTAAACATTATTAACTTAATATTAAATTTTTATTAACCCTCAATACACGCGATTTTCCTTTATTGCACATGATGGGTCGTTATTCAAATTAATTTTCAACACTTTAACAAACATATAAAAATTATTTTTACATATATTTTAACATTTCTTTAGAAAGTAATTTGTATGATTGTCTATTTAAAAAAATTATATATAAATGTTATATAATTTGATAATTTTAGTTTAGTCGAGGAAAAAAATACAGGATATGAACGACCCAATCATGTGTGTGTGTGTGTGTGTATGTGTGTGTGTGTGTGTTAAAAATTAAATTGCTTGTTAAATAAATTTACTTTAGAATATTTATCGAGATTTTGTAAAAATTTCCTCGAAAATTATTTTTAGGTGTTTTTGTTAAAAATTCCAAGAGAAAATTTTTAATGCAACTTTAAAATAAAGAAGTGAAATTGGTGTGCAACATAAATTAAAGTATTGAAAATTAATAAAAAACAGAGATTCCACAATAGATATAGTTTTACAATAATAGACTACATCTTATCATTTTCTACAATTAGAGCTACAATTAGAGCTGTAAAATCTATAGTTTAATATTATATAATGAATGAGCATTATAATGTGATATCAATGAATTACTCTATTTTGAGTAATGTCTTCTACTGTCAACCTGATTTTTTTTTAGAAAAAAATCTGTAAGATATGTAAGAGTGAATATACATGGATGCTATATTTATTGCTATATTTATTGCTAACTATTGCTGATTGTCATTTTGCATTGTCAAAAAAAAGATTATTCGAAGAAAGTTTTTAGAAAAAGATAGAATTTAAATATAAAATGTAAAATTTTTAAAATTTCCGAGTCTTAATAAAATTTCATGAAAATTGAATTGATGAAAATTTCTGATTTTCAGGAATAGAAAAGAAATCCCCTAAAAATTTCATGTTTTCCAGAATTTTCCAGGATTAATATTAAACGAGATGTTTTCCAAACATCTCATTTAATATTAATTTATACAAATTAATAGAATAAAAACAAGCGTATACCTCTGATGTTCGTAAATAATTGTATATGTCAGCTCTATATTCATCTACATCAAAGATATTAATTCTCAATTCCTTATTACATTCTCTTCTGAGTCTATACTCCTCGTTGGAAGAACTGCTATATGTGAGAGATTTCTCCAATGACATTCCCAGGGACATGGGACTATCTTTTGATAAAATATCATCCTTCTTTTTTTGATCAACTTCTTTGATCTTATTACAAAACGCATAAGTAGAAGTGTTATCTATAGTGTGTATTTCTAATCTTGGCTGTTCTTTCTCGGACTTCGCTATTGTTTCTTTTATTTCCTTGTTCTCCTTTGAGTTTCTAAGGGCGACAGATGTCTCTTCTTCTAATTTATCCTCATAAATTTTGAAGGTTGGTTCTTCCTTCTTATAAAAGTCTTCTTCATAAATTTTGAAAGACTCCGATTGCATAGGTATAAATGATTTAGCTTTGACATACTTCTCATCTTTGTAGATCTCCTGCTAAAAAAGAAAGATATTTTATAACAGAAGAAATTTTATAACACATGTGAATTTCTGACACTTAACTTTCTGCTGCAAATCATTTAGCAATAATAAATATTCAATGCAATACTTGATTCTTCTCGAAAAATAATCAACTAAGGCAAGTTTTTTAATTCATAATATACAAACTTTTACAAAGTAAAAATACAAAAACTTACTTTACACGCTAAATTAAACTGTAATAGATAAAGAGAAGCTAATTTAATCTCTACAATCGCAACAGAAAGATTCACCAGAGGAAAATAATTATGAAGATTGCAACTAATAAATCTCTATTAATCTACAATATTAATTTTAATTCATGACAGCATCGAGATGGAATCTTTCAAGAATCCATGTGAAGGCGCGAACGGCATATATCAGAAACATGGTTCGTGATGTCTATCGCGATTTCGAGGAGAGCAAAGCGAGAGAGACGAGAAATGGCTTTACGTACAGGCTTCGTTCCGTTCCGAGGGCAATTGTTGTGCAGGACTCCGAGGACGGCGCGTTTCGCCTGGTGCAATACTTGTGTTTGTGTGCTCACGGCAGCGGTGGCGGTGGCGAGGTTCTCCTTCCCGCGTCCGCGCAAATCGCCGGTAATGCGATTCTCCTGATCCTCCTGGTGTATCCTGATTGTAGCCATTATCGCCGTGACTTGCGCGATGATATCCCTCACGCACGAAATTCAGTCAACAACGTGTATGGGATCGTGGAACTCCACCGCCGGGACAAAATAAACCGGGTAACAATAAAAGACTGTGATAAATAACAACGTGCGCGCGTCCGTCCCGGTTTCTTCGCGTTCCGCGACGAAACGTAGATGCTCCCGAACGTCTCTACAACTGGTCGGGCATGACAGGAATTGCGGGAAATTCGGGCGCACTCAGCAACCAACGGGTTACGGTTGCCGTTTGATTTCAAACAAACGTAACTCCAACAGCTGGCCGCTGGCGGGACGTTATCGAGAGCGTTGCGTGAAATTGGCCAATGGCAAGCGTGGGAAACGTATTGGCCAATCGCAGCGTTGCTCATTTGACTGCGCGTTCGCAAACACGTCTTTTTGTGCGCTCGCGCGTGCGCCGATTTTAAAAGCGAGAACACTTAAGCTCTATAACACAATGCGAGGCAACAGTGATAAGAATAGCGATAGGAAATGTAGGAATAGGTAGTAGAAATAAGCGATAGTAGAATAAGCGAACAATTGTCGTTTCCCGTTGCACAATGAAAGAAATAAAAATGCCTACTAATCTGATCTCGTATATAGACTGTAGTATATTCTTTCATCTGCTTCAAGATAGCACATATAAACAGAATGAAAAATCTGAACGCTGATTGGTAGGCAATTGTAAGGCGATATAAGTACATAGAATTTCAACTCGTCGGAAATTTATCACTATTGTCTTATTCTGTGTTCCTACATGCATTATAGTGAGTTTTTGCACAGTTGGTCTATATTTTTAGATATAACGAAACTTAGATCTAACGGAATATATATGCCAATCAAATGCAAGAACTTATTTGCTCAATGAGGGAGAACTTAAGGTTCCTGAAAATAGTCATCACAATCATATTGAATCGTGACGTCAGAAGAGAAATGACACGTTAATTTTTTTTTACGTGTCATTTAGATAATTTGGATAAAACAAAATGATGAGATTGCTTTAACATTTGTAGACGAAAACTATAATATGCTTATCCTCTCTAACAGTCAATAAATCATAAAAAGTGATAAAAAATACATGAAGTGTTTTTATTTAATGCACGTGGCTTACTTTCACGTGCCTTTTATCACTTTTTATGATTATTTACTGACTGTCAGGGGGGATAAGCATAGTTTTTGTCCATTTTTTTGGACAAAAGTTTTAAAACATTCTTCAAAAGTTTTAAAACAATCTTCATTTTTTGTTTTATCCAAATTATCTTTATTTATAAATGGCATGTAATGAAAATTGACGTGTCATTTGTCACTTTTGTCGTTATGATTCAATATGGCTGTGGTGACTATTTAGGAGCCTTAAGCCTTAAACACAATGCGAGACAGTAGCGATAGCCCAATAGCGATAGAAATAACAATAGCAATAGCAATAATAGAAACAGATAACAATAGAAACAGAAGAATCCAACGTTCGAAAATGCATATATAAGCGGCTAAATTTTAAAAGTTTTATAGCGCAAAAGAAAACTAAGCAAATCAGTTATAATTGAATTTGAATAAAATTGAATTCGAAAACAGCAATTTTTTGGATGAATTGAATTACATTCTAATTAATTTAATGGATAATTAATAATTATTAGTAATTATTAGTAATTTCTGTTTTTATATTTTGCTGCTATAATAGATATTATTAAATTTCTGCTGTTTAATACGGAAAAAAAATTAGAATAGACTAATTATAATATACTTAGAAATTTGATTTTAAGTAATTATAAATTAATTTCTAATTATATGTTATATATTATAATTATATTGAAGTTTGCTCGCTTTTAAGGAGTAATTGTGAATCGCGCCTTATAGATTATCATAAATATATAATATAAATATGTAAACATATTTAAGACTTTGCTTATTATCTGCCTCTTCTGTTTACAATGTATACGAAGATATTGACCTTTTCGAATTTTGAAAGCAGATGCCATACAGAAAGAATAAAAGTATCAGTTAGAGTGCTGATTAAAATAATCTATTGGAAAAGAATTAAGTTGAAAACGATTGAATATCTTATTGTGAATTCTTTGATCGGATCATATTAAACTAATAGATCTCATTTTCGTTCTAATTATCATCTGCGTATCGATATCATAATGGAGATGGAGATCGATACAAGCGATGAGCGTTATCAAGTCGAATATCTGGAGACGCCCACTAAATCAAAGAATGATTTGATGGAATATAGGTAAGATATACGAGAGCAAATATAATGCTCTCTCTCAGTAATAACCCTTATAGAACCCTTTAGTACTAGTATTGGTCAATTAATCACTTATTCTGAATATTATTAAAAGTATATACTATATACATTAATAGTACTTTTAATATTCAAAATAGTCAAAATAAATGATTAATTCGCTAGTACTAGTATTAAATTTCTATAAAGGAAGTACAATTTCGATCGATATGATAACTCAATAAGATTAAAATGGATTAAAATGGATTGAAATTTTTTTCTATCCGAATGCGTTTTAAAGCATACTTTTTAGCGAATACTTTTTTTTTGGATTTAATTGGATTCAATTGGATTCAATTAGATTCAATTGGATGCAATTGAAAAACTGCATTTCCTATTCCAAATTTTGAATTAAAGTATTCACAATGCACAGAAAAAGATAATATTATTTTTAAATTGAAAGGCATAGAAAATGTTTTCAATTCCTATAAATGAATAAAAATGCATTCAGGATTGAAAAGCATTCATTTTAACATTCGTGAATCAATATTCCTGAAAATCTGAATCCATTTCAATTCATTTCAATCCATTCTCATTTGCTGGGAAGTATGAGAAACATTAATTATTATAATATGATGACTTCTTTTGAGAGAAATGTTACATCTTTTATAAAAAACAATTAGGTTTTTCTTATATCAATATTCTCAGATATGTCTTAGCACTTAGCATTATATATTTCTTTTGTTTTTTAAATTTAGAGTTATCAAATTACAAAACGGATTAACAGCTTTGTTAATATCCGAGAATGAAAATAAAGATGATAATGACGAAAACAATGAAAAAAATAATGCTCCTTCTGCAGTTAAAAAAGATAAATTGAAGGTATATATAAATAAAATATAATAATAGTGTCATAAGATATGAATTACATAATTAACAATAATGAAAAAAATTTATTTTATTATTATTAATTTTTCAGTTAAATTTAACACAGGATATAAATGCTCTATAAATGCTTATATATATAAATACTTTGGTGCGAATGTATATATATATATATATATATATATATATATATATATATATATATATATATATATATATATATATATATCTTAT
>Ga0157363_1001905_pt1 | contig 17895 bp, 7 predicted proteins | sample AttsexASBM1_FD_111477 | JGI IMG/M metagenome (GOLD analysis project Ga0157363, IMG submission 111477) | Fungus gardens microbial communities from leaf cutter ant in Ribeirão Preto, State of São Paulo, Brazil - Atta sexdens ASBM1 | ecosystem: Host-associated > Fungi > Mycelium > Unclassified ... | reverse complement strand
GTAATATATCTAGTGGTGGCACAATAAAATTTGTAATTCTCAAGAAACTTTGTGAATTGTCTAGTTAGTTTAAAAATAAAAAGAGAAAAGAATTCATTGTTTGATAAGTAATATTATAACTTTAAAATCAATGTTTGCAAATTGTTAATGTTTAAACATTAATAATTATGACGCTCAGATCATGATAAATTCGGAATATATATATATATATATATATATATATATATATATATATATATTATTATATTAGATAATTATTTTCACAAAATTAACAAAAAAAGAGTATACAACTACAGCACAAGTTGTTTTTTGTGATATTTAATATGTAATCAAGTTTATAAATGATTTAAACGTTTCGGCCACAATCTGGCCATCTTCAGTAAATTTACAAATATCAATAAAAACGCAAAATTTACATAAATTTAACATTAAAATTCAGCAGTCATAAATATAAGACTCACACTTAAAAATAATTCTAAAATAATCTAAACTTTTGACGCACATATAAATAGTGGACACACATTAATGTGTGGACAAATAATAATATATAATGTCACGACGAGTTTCCATCTGCGTGAAGAAATTGCTTAAGACAATGCAAAGACTCATCATTTTGTCTGTAAAACAGGTAATGAATTGTAAATTCTTATTAAACTGACTAGAAGATATTAACAATACTATAATTATTTTAAATTAGAATCTGGCAATTCTCGTTCTACATAATTTGCAATATGTTAATTGGCTCAGCAACCACGTTTTATGATATATTTATACAAGAGAAAAGAAAGCGTTGATTTATAATTATATTTATGACTGTTGAATTTTAATGTTAAATTTATGTATTATATTACATTAAATTCTACGTTTTTATTGATATATTTGTAAATTTACTGAAGATGCAGAGATTGAGCCGAAACGTCTAAATAAAAAAAAAAAAATTTATAAACTTGATTACATATTAAATATCACAAAAAAATAACTTGCTGTGATTGTATGTTCCTCTTTTTGTTAATTTTATGATAAATAAAAAAATCACGTTTGTTATAATTATATATTATAATTATTTTATTTTAGTTTATATATATATATATATATATACATATATATATATATCAATATAAAAATAATAAGCTATTAAATAATCAATTATTTGTAGATACAAATAGATTTCTTTCATAATTGTATTTTATAATGTATTATAAAGATGATATCAATTTTTTATAACTGCGACATCAGATAATTATGCATCAACCATGTTTCTTATCCAGCATATACATGCAATAATGAGCAAGAGCATTGAGTAAAGAATGAGGGAGATGCACATCAAAAGAATAAGCTGTCTTTTGCAGGTAAGTTTATACATAATCAATACCTATTTTGCTTGCTTCTAAAACATTTTATTGAGAAAGATAAAATCAATTCTCGCGGTCATGGATGGCGAACATATCGGATATTATTTGTTTCTATTATAATGAGATATTTCGAATATGTGTTGAGTTTAAAAATTTTATATCTGAGTTAATGCTTGTTCTTTGTTATACATTGTACACAAAGAAACGTACAGTTCTTTCTCTTTCAATAAAATCTGAAGCAATAACATTTACGAACAAATTATATAGCCCATGAAAAAAATAATGGAGTATAAGCTCGCTTACAATTGACGCGAAGAAATTGATGGGCATGGCATTACTCGCAGGCTAGCCATAGCGCTATCTTTCTTATCTACGTTAATTAACATATTCTGATGCATTCATCAACCGCACAGCTGCACCCTTACATTTGCATACATTCACCGACAGTATATCAAAGTCTTTGTATTTGAGGCCTCCTGGAGCGTTGCTTTATTGGTATAATAAAAATAAAATGAGAGAGAGAGAGAGAGAGAGAGAGAGAGAGAGAGAGAGAGAGAGAGAACAGCCAGAGCGAATACAAGTAAATAGAACGCGAAGTAGCGATGGCTGACCTGTTAATCACAAGCTATTGATCGGTCTAATTAATGCACATTGTTATATCAATCAGTGTAGGGAACGTTTATTCTTGTTGGCGACTACCGAGGGTGCATCATATGAGGAGTTCTTTGCACTCGCAAACGTACTGATCCCATCAAGCAACGCTAAGTGACCTGAAATCATGGAACCTGGAAATCATGGAGTATCGATTATTCGTCCTGTTCAGTGGGGCAATTAATATGGCCTGTGTTTGTAGTTTGTAGAAGAAAAAGTATAATCAGAAAAAATTTTGATGATATAATCTTTAAAATTAAAAAATATTTTTGGATTTCTTGAAAAATTAAAGATAAACGTAAATTCAACAGATTGTGTTATGAAATCGTTTTCTAGTAAAAGTCATATGTCTATTTCTATTAATGTAGATTAGTTTTAATCTTGATTTAATTTATTATTTATCTTACTTTAGTTCTGCTGAGAATAAAGAAAAAGATTAAGATGAAAGTTAATCTATATTGATAGAAATAAATGTTAGTTGCTTTGAAAATTAAATAAACTATAGAAATTTATATGAAAAAAATTCACAAGAATAAATAAGATGTTTAGTTATCTATTAAATGTTACTTTTTTACACTTACGATAAATTATTTGAAATTTTTATCTTTACATAAGCTGTAAATCTCGAGAATTGTACACGTTGGCGCCTCCAATTTTCTCTGTTTAACCCCGGCGCGCATCAATTTATCGCGTCCTCCTTTGAGCATTCTTCACGACTGCACCGTTCGCTAGATAAAAACGCTGCTCGAGACGATAACTCCCTTAATACAAGCTGTTCTCGTATCGTGCACCCGATAAAGGCACGCGTTCTTGTCTAGGACGGGAGGAGCTCTTTCTACTGGCGCGCGCGGGCCGGGGTTTTTCCACGCCTGTAAATCTGCCTCGCTCATAAAGAGCCCATCGTGCCGAGCGAGCGAGTATCTTCTCAGACGTCGCTATTGCGACTTGTCGATAAGAAGAAATATTTTCTCGTACGAGAGCCGGTGCACGGCTCGTGCACGAACAAGTGAGAAGAATGGCGCTTACTGGCGCGAGGGGTGGTCGCCACGCGCGGCTGTGTATGAAGAAGATGATACGTAGAAACTACCACGTACCGAGCGTATCCTGCCTGGATCTCCTCTATCTCCGGCAGCCGTTATATATTCCAATTCGATAGACACGTTTTTCCAATGTCTGATAGGAAAATGGCTGGCTCTATCGGTTCTCAGTCGTGGATTACGCGCTTGCGGGATAACGATGGCGTGAGAGAAAGGGATAGAGCCGGAAATCCGATTTTTCCGTGGAAACCTTTAGAAATTCTTTCGGCATTTCGGCACAGTCGATCGATTAATTTCACCGACGTGTTTACGTACAGAGCGAAATGAACAAATTACGGTAACTGGATGAAGCTCTTCCTTCCCATCAACATATGTCATGATACGCATTAATGGAATATTGGTAAAGCGACACGTAACTATATATTCATTGTCTCGTGATAAAACATCGTAGAGGATTTGCGCAAATTAATCTGTTATTACAAAACTCGTACAAAGCCCTTTTTCGATGTTACCGGTAAATTGTAAGGCACACAAAAAGGGCTTTGCAATTCGGTTAATTCTTTGATGAATAATTGTTAAAACTTCCTCTCTCTTTTTCTCCGGCAGTAATAAATTTGTCTATTGTACTCTGCGTATATGGAGGATTTCATTAACCCACCCGGTCCGGTGTAATAAATAGAACGTCAAAGAATATAGCGTTTAACTTTTATTTTTTAATTATACGGTAGGTCATTATCGGAAAAAAATATCTTCAGCAACGCTCTTTGTACATACATGCGCATTTGTTCCTACACATTGCGGTTTTCACGTTGTCAAGATCTCGATGCACGAGTGCTCTTCGTTAGAATTAATTAGCGTTAAAGCGAGTCTGACACGCTCGCGAGGTTGGATAACTGTGATGCGTGCTACTTTCAAGGGGTTAGCTCTCTTTAATGGTTTACCATAATATATCTAATCTCGTACCACATAAACGCGTATGGCCTTAACGGCAGCAAGGGAAAAAGCCGGTATATTAAATGTTACACTTTACATGCATAGTACATTAAGGAATTAAACGACTGCCTGTGTAATTTACATAAAACATCTGATTATACCATTATCCGCGATTATTGTACTAAGTCAGTGATATATCAGTGAATGAAGTAAAAACGGACCGCAATATATGTATATATATATATATATACTGTGATAAGTCTAAATTGCATCAATAAACAAATAAATGATGAATATTAATCGCATCTACATGTATAATCAACAGACTACGCAAATATGTATTATAATTTTATTGTTCGGCTATAGTAACTGTATCTGTTATAAGTTATCTCTAAATCTTTTTAAATTCCTGAATTGACAGAAAATTTTATTATGCGTAATTTCATTGACATATTGAACCTGTATATTTTACATACATTACTGACATTTTACACACATGACTTAAAATGTCCCGTGTAAATCCCGGATTACAGCAACAATATTTTTTTATAGCAAGGTTTTATAAAGAATTATGAAAAATCAATTGTACCACCTTATTAACTATGAATTTCTGGATATATTTCGGAATAATATGTTGGAATAAAAGATTAATTATTAAATGCACTTATAAAATGTATATATTTTGTTGTCGAATAAAATCAAATTTTGACGCAAAACTACTGAGAAACACTTTTAAATAATTTATAATCTAATTTACTATAAAATGTAATCACAATTTTATTAAAATAGATAGAAATTATAATAAAAAGAGAGAAGTTATGAAATTAAAATGAATAATGCAAAAAATTAAAATCTTTAATTATATAGTAATACGTACATAAAGCTTATATATATGCATCGTATAAAATGTTTAACATTATTACATGTAAACTTGGTAAATTTCAAAAATTTAGTAAATACAGAGAAATGATTAAAAAACAAATGATTAAAAAACAAATGTTTTAATTTTTTTACACTTGTCACACACAGAGCTTAAAGTATTATCTTTGATATTTTGTATACATATTACAACATCAAGTTTATTATAATGTAATAAATGATATTGTTAAATTATTAAAATAAATTAATTAAGTTATATTTTTAACATTATGAGAAAAAACGGAATTATGATGTATATATGAAAGAGACAGTATTTACACTCCTGATTTTTTAAATTTCTTTACCATTAATTTCCTTTCGTCGTTTCTCCGAGTCTACAATTCCGTAATAAAAAAGCGAGAAGAAGTAAAAGTACGAGATACTTTATCTTGCGTTGTTAATCGAAAAGAACGGAGATATTCGCAGCACTTGCAATAGCTTCCAACTAAGGTATTTCACGGGGTTGAATTTGCACTCGACATTTTTTATCGCGAGGTTTTACAAAGAATTACATAAAATCAATTGTACCGCTTATTTAACTATGAAATGCGTTGTATTCTTCATGCATTATATTCTTAGAAAAATCTTTTTGAAAGTCTTTAAAAGAAAGCCCGTAACGTTTATCTTCCAATCACTGCTTCAATCATTGCCTTTCGCTAACATGGTACTTGAAAAATTCCAATAATATCTAATTCATTCTCAAACATCATCCTTAACTATTATGGATTAGTTTCGTTACAAAAGCTTTATAAAATTCTTATTTGACGTTTCTGTATTTATTTAAAATTCTCTTTTCTAAAAGTTTTAATGTTTCCATACTTATTTAAGATTCTCTCTTTTTCACAGAAAAAAGAAAGTAGCTATCATAATTAAAAATTGCATGTGATATCTAAATGGCAAGTATAAAATATGGACAGCTAAAATATAGATATCATAGCTAATATCTTAACTATGATATCTATATTATAGCACTAATAGTAAACCATTTCGCTGTATTTATAAATTTATAATTACGATAGCAAATATATTATAACAAACCAAAATTAGCTACGGCAGAAAAAATTTTTTTTCTGTGCAAAAGCTTTAACCGTTAAGTACTCGCGTAATAAAAGTTGTCGCAAACAGAGGCAAGTCTTTTTAATCAAAATATACATATAAATAAGCAGTTGGATAAAAGATTTAATGCGAGATACTTGATGCATAATATAAATATTTAAACTTATTTATTTAATTTTCATGTATTTTTATTTCGACTCAATTTCGAATCATCTTCATTCAATACTGAATATATTCTGCAATATTGAGTCTCAAATTCTCCATCATCGTTGATTCGTTATCTCAGAATGTTCTTATTATCATTTATATTATATATAAAGTAAAAAACGAGAGTTCCATAATATCGAAAACATATAATCGTAATAATACGAATAATAATACGAAGAACCGCACATATTCGTGATATAAAATGATGTATATAAAAATAATTTTTAGAGTTTGTGAATCAGAAGACAGTCACTATTAATTTGTTTAAATGTGAAACGTAGTTGGAATTTTTAAACATACTTAAATACTTGAACACGGGTTAAGGTAATGTAATGATCGTTCACGAAAATTTAAAGAGCAAGTTCAAATATTTATATTGTACACCAAGTACTACGCCTGACTCGCATTAGCCCTTTTAATCAATTATTGGTTTTTGAGAATTCTACAAAACATCTGTTTGTAAATAAGTAAATATAAATATTTCTTTGTTATATAATCTTGAATAAATTGTAATAAAATTAAATTTATATATCACAATAAATGCACAATAAATGATAGATTTTATATTATTTTTATTTATTAAGTCAAAATTTTTAAATTTTTTTTCGAAAATCTTTTTATCATGTTCTAAATATTTCTCAAACATTCTATACACGAAAGAAAGAAAAGAAGTACAGATACATGGAAAAAATGATTTTGAAACATATAAAAATTTATATATAGTTAGAAACAAATCTAAAAATATTTTTGCTGGACCATCAGAATAATTATAATGTATAGATCTCTCAAATTGCCTGCTAGAATATTAAAATTTTTGGCAATATTATCATCGTGTTCTAGATAATAATTCTAGATAATTCCTATACTCCAACAAAGTTATTTTTCGATTTATATCTACTCAAATTTTTAGATTCCAATAAACTGTTCTCTTTATGTACAACTTATTTAGTAAAAATTAATATTCTACTTTCAGACGGAGTTTAACAATAGCAAATTTTAAATAAGACGGTTTTGTCTTTTTCTCTCATTCATTTTTGCAATAAAAAATTTAAACGTGAGCAAATTCACTCTGGCTAAATTGACCTTACGCGAGTGCTTAAGAGTTAAAAGCTTTTCAATACGTAACAAAGTTACGCGAACACAGGAAAGGCAGGGTTACATTCGTCATGTCGGTCAATATTCAACTATTCGTCGCGCTGTTCTCGTGCTGTATCCCGTTTTCGCGCGCGCGTATTCGTGCGCTTTGTACAAAATATACCCGCGCGTTGTAGTTACACAGTTGTTCCGTTCTCCCCGATGAATTTCAATGAAAACCCACGGGGCGAACGTCGGTCCTACGCGTCGTTCCAAATGTCCCAGTCGCACTAACCGCAACAGTCGGCCATCGGCATGTCGTTTGTGGCCGCTGTTAATTCGTCACTCGTTTCTGACGACCGCAAACAAGTTCAGCCTCTCGATTTTCCCACCGTCATTGAATCGCACCTCGCAATTAGGCGGTGAGCACACGAGCCCACTAACGACGGAAACGAGCGTGACTATTCGACTTCCGCTCGCATGCATTTGGATCTTGGAGAATCCCACAACTCGCAGTTCTCAATTAGAGAGCATTCACGAAGGAGACTAGCAATTGGATCAAGCGATCAAGCGATGGATGGACGAGCATGACTTTGCTGTTCGGAATGCGGTATGTCAATACTGTGACGCAATGGCTGCATTGACAATTTTTTCCTGTTTCGAGAAAGAAGAGAAACATTCTGTCCCAGTATCGGCAAAAATGTTGAGATTTAGCTTGCCCTTATAATAAGATTATAGAAGAAGATAATGAAAGAAGTACCGGATTCAGTATAAAAACAATGATTTTAACTTCTAGCGAATTTGAAAATGCAGTCAACGAGTGTCAAAAAATTTTGGTATTCTATTACATAAGTATTTACATAAAAACTTACGGAAAACCAATGTATCTTCAATTTATTGAATATTAATAATTATAATTTTCTGTAAAAATCAAATTGTAAAATGCATAAATAAAAGTTTATGACGTTACTAAATTTTGAAATTGTCTAACAAAAATTCTTTTTTCTGTTTTTGAATAAATAAATTGTTTATTATTTGTGTGAAATTAAAAAATAATCAAGTCTTGTAAATGAAAAAATAAAGAAATGAAGGAAGTGAAGAAATGAAGAAAAAGATGAAGTGATGAAATAATTAAATAAAATATTGTCAGTATATTGAATCATCGCGTACCGCATATAACGAAATATTCGTGGCAACTGAAACGAACTGTACCCATTGTCCACCTCCAGCCAAGCGCACGTTTGTTTTCCATATTTCATAGTTACGAGAATATCAGTATTCGGCTACATTCGCTTGTTCCGCGAATCTGTTGCCGGATGCTCGACCTGGTATTCACTGTAAATGCACGACTTTTATTTGTCTCTACTAAATGTTGAATTGTTGGTAAGATAAAATGGCAAAGTAAATTTAATTACCGTATATCATTTTGAGTGCAAATACATATTGATCTCTATGTGATATGAAAGCTGATGGTTTCCCCCATTGCTTTATATTTATCTTCTTACAAAATCAAACTCTTTCAATCATTTCGCATATCTAATTGCATTCGCATTCAATTCCATTTATTATAGGTACGCAACATAAATAAAGAAAGCATGACGTTACATTGCATTATAAATAAATTATTTTATCTTTATTTTTATAAAAAATAAAAAAAAATTTTATTAAGACTTGGCTGAAAGGGAAAACAAATTTTGTAATATTAATTTACGCGCGGTGACATTTTTTTAGCTAAAGAATCAATTAAATTCTATGAGCAGAATACTTCGGCAAATGGCCGTTATTTATATCAATCCCACGGTGGGATTTCTATTCGTTCGTGGTATTATAATACGAAGATTCTTGAATAGTAGATCAACGTGACGCGATATACTTCCCGGTGACGCATTAAAAATATGGCCATTATTTTAAATTCAATGGATACAAAGGATGAGACAACCAGGGATATTCATATTCTTTCATGCATACTTGCGGATGTTCGTAAATATTTTAGGCGTGTACCAGCGCGACATATTTTTGAGTGCGGTCGACAGTGACACATAGTCTTTCTATTTGCACATGTGTACTGATAATATTTATATTTTTTCAAAAACTCTGTTAAGTTGCAAGTTAAAAATTTATGAGAGCAATAATCCAATAAAACCGAGCGCAAACTAACATCTTTTCTTGAAATCTTCTGAAGTTTAATTGAACAACATGTGTACAAAAGGAAGCAATTACATATATGAAACTGAAAAATATATTTCTAAAATTCTTTGAGAAAAGAAATGAGTATTTCTATTCTGTAAACGTACACAATAATATTATATATATAAGAGTTATGATTTTTTTATTAATTAAAATCAGATGTAAATATAATATTAATAATTATTAAATAATTAATTGTCAACTATTAAATTTAATAAATGTATAAATGACATATAAATAATGCATATTTGTTTTATATTATATAAAAAGTGATTACAAGTTACACTTTAAATTTTTTGGAGTGAAATCTCACTTTAAAGATTGAAAATTTTGTCATTCTTTTTCAAGAATTGTAGAATTTTCAATCTTTAAGAGTGAGATTCCACTCCAAAGAATTTATAAATTTTTGAATACAAAAGTTTCTATTGCACATTAAACTATAAAATTTTCAAAATTTCTTCGACTTAAAACCATTATACTTAGAACTTCATTTCTTTGCTTTCTTTGACTTCCTTAAATTTTAAACGCGAAAATCATCGCTGTTTCGAAACAAGCGGCATTTCATTAACTTGTTCTCTATTATTCGTAGTTGGAGAGAAAATGCGCGATGCCTGGGACACTCCGCCATGAGTTTTCTCCCTTCTAAGTGGACATTTCTCTCCATTCCTCTTTCTTTTTTTTTCTGCTTTTTTCTGCTTTTTTAAATCTGCATCACAATTTTCTTGAATGAACGCGATACGAGGAGAAGGGTGTTCCGTTATTACGCGACAGATACGAATGGCGCTGAAGCACAACTGCAACGGTAAATTGTTGCAAGTCTCGTTTACATACGTCTTATGTACACCTGTATGCATTTTCACGTGGAAATTCAACCACCGGTATACCGGAACGTGTTCCGGTAACAGTCCGCGTTACCGGGACCGGTTGAGAAATCGTGTGCGGACCTCGTATAAGCCGAAGCGCAAATAATGGGCCGCGAACGAGAGAGAAACGACGAGCCCGAGTGAATTATTCCGTGAGAATAATTACCGAGTAGCGAATAAATCATTTATCACGCTTTTGTGTTATGTGCCTGAATTCGAGGCGGAGATGTGCCCACGAGAAACGAAATTAACCCAATCCTTAGGGTTCAATCGGATAGAGATCGGATATATGACGATGATTTGCGAGCAACTTATCAAGATAATGTAGAAGATTTGTATCTCCCGAGTGTCATTCTAACGTCCGTTAGAGAGAAAATATTTTTTAACAAGTTGCAGTTCTTTGTGTTATGAAAAAAGAATATAAAAGTTAAAGTATTTTATTCTCAATATCGGCAATCTCAATATCGATTTTTTTCTTTTAATATATAAAGATGTACATATACATTAATATTTAATTATTATTATTATTATTATTATTATTATTATTATTATTATTATCATAACGAATTAGTTAAAGCTTTTATAAAAATATTTGATGCCGTTTATACGTATCCTGATAACAAACTGCAAAATAATATATACGCAAATGCGGCAGGATTAACATACTTTTTCTACGTTATAATTATGAATTCCGGAAAAATAAAATGTACATTCGGAAACGAATATTGATTGTATTATAATTAAAATATGGAATTTTGCGTATTTAATAAAACTACAAATTCTGTCATATTTAATGTCGAGATTATTAAAATCTTGTTAAATTTGTCAGAAAAAGATTAATGTATGAATGTTTCCAATATACACAAAATATTATTTATCTCCAAAAATTATTTGTTTTTTATTTCATATTTTTATTATTACTGACAGTAAAGTTGAGTAAAAGGATTATGAAAAATGATTATAAAAATTTTCAACTTATAATTTTTTCTGTAATGATTTTCAAATAATTTGCTCAATGTTTAGATAATTTTTTAATAATAGAATTACCAGCATGACGTTTATATTCCATCTCGAACTTTAGATCTTTCCTTCTTGAGATTTAATTAGATAAAGTTAATCATATTTTTTCGTCAATTCAATTTTAAGAATATTTATAAAAACTTTGATTTACTTTTTAAATTATCCTCTTTTTAAAGAAAATAATAAGACAAATAATGAACAGATTTGAAAATTTTAAAATAAATAATTAATATTGATTAGTAAGTGAATTGAACTCTATTATTAAGAAGAATATAATAAATAATCGATTTCAGATCGAGTATCAAAAATTATAGAGAAAAACTTTAATAATTAATTAATAGTATTAATCAACTATCTAAAATTTAAATGTTGTCTTTTAAACTATTCTTTAAATAATAAAAATGTACGGACATATGGTATCATCACGTAGATATATTTGATCCAATAACTCATTTGACGCTCACTCGAAATACTCGATCGTCGCGTCGTTCATTAATCGGCGCTGATTTAATTGCCGTTCTTGTCAAATTCGAAAGGTCTAATGCATCGGGTCAACGTGCAGTCAAGTTGGCGAAACGAGATTCGACGGCGCGGCGGCGCGTATTCGCGCCGCGCCGTACTGTGCTCGTGACAGGAGACGGGAAAACAGACTTTCCGTCTGATCCTGCTGGCTTTGCTGCGGTTGCGGAGCAAAGTTAAGCTCGTTAGTTTCAGCTTTGCGTTTCTTTCACGCCATTCCGATAACATTGGCCTCGTCCCGCTTTTGTTGCACACAAATGTGCCGCATATACCTTATACTATATACATGTGTTTAAGCGCATAAAGAAAAGCATGCAAAACGGCAAAAGCCAGTACGTTCTGCGGAGATACGACTCGACGATAATGACCGGTTTGTGCAGGATATAGCGATGAGACAACAGGTGTAACGCTTCGAAAGGCAAACGTTTCGGACATACTCTGATTTAGGACTTTGACCTCATCGGGTTTGTAAATTGATTGTATAACATTGGTTTTGTATAACCTGTATTACACTACATGTTGGAGATTGTGGATTGCGAATTGAAGATTAGAATTCACTATTCAGCCAACCAGATAATTTTAATTTTAATTCATTTCTGATTGACTTAATTCTAATCCTCAATTCGCAATTTCCAATGCGTAATGTGACATGGGCACAAGTCATACTACTAATAAAAAAGAAACTATATATATCACTTTTCTTGGAGTAAAATTCCACTCCCAAAATTTAGAGTGTGATTATAGCTTTATGTCCATATCACATTAGCGATTGGAGATTGATGTGTCTGCGTTCACATTTGCGTCTCTTGATTAATCAGAAAGAAACGACTGACCAGAAATTCTTGTCCGATTGATTAAGAGATGCAAACGCAAACGCAGACGCAATCTCCAATCGCTAGTATGATATCGACATAACGGGGAAAGAGAATTGTTACTTTCATCAGTCTGATGTCAAATCCTATTCGATTCGAATAAATGGAATAGATCAATTTATTTGAATATTCCACTTTCATATAAGACGACTTATTCTCTGTACAAAGGATTATACTTTGATAGAATCAAAGCGTTGTAGTCCATGAGGAAAACGATAATTAGACTATCGTTAAAGCTCAATATTCCTTTTACAGTCTTTTTTCTATAGATTTATTGAGCAAAAACATATAATTTGTACATTATTTTGAATGTATACGGAAAAATGTAAAAGATAAAAACTCAGATTGGACAAACGCGTGAAATATTTATATTATAACCAGAAAAAATATGACATTGTTTCACCGCATTGTTAAAACGCTGCACATGTTCTCAATTGTCTAAAAAATTTGTTCTACAGATTACTATGGGATGTAGAACAAGTTGAGATTAAACGCAATGTCGGATACAGTTTACCAATTTTTCATTCAACAATTTATTCGATTTGCTGAGCATGAAATAAAAAGAAAGTCTGGCATAACGGATCGACTGTTACAAACTAGCGCGATATTTTATTTTCACGAGCGCCTATAAAGCGCATAACTCCGAAATTGGATACATGCAGCAAGTTGTATACAAACTTAAAATTACTATGCCTAGCTATGCCAAGAATACGATGAGAAATTCTCTGCAGATATTATATTTCTTTTCCCATACCTTTTTATTTTGTTTATATTTCAAATATAATTATAAATTTCAGATATTTCAAATAATAGAAAAGCTTCCGTTTTTACAGTTTTATAGGAGCAATTAAATGGAAAACAGTTTTTCTAAATGTAAATTATGATTTTTACAGTCGGTTTTTAAAAATTATATTTGTTCCTCGCTTTGTATTCTTAATTCCATATTTACTCGTCAAAAATTAAAAGCTTTAAGCCGATTTTCTTTTATTTTATTGTATCAGTTGGTATAAAAAATATATATGCACATGTTAAATATTGATAGGATATACGCGTGTATAAAATGTTTGATAGGATGTGTTCGAGTTATTTCGTATGAATTCGCGGAATCTGACAGCAGCGGGAATAAAAGTATCTTTTGAAGTATTAACTCGATACTTAAGGAATCGGATTCGGATCGCAAATACGCTCAAAATTTTTCTAGTTTCTGATTGCATTTCGGGAGAGCCGCAGAAATAGATTAAATCAATATATACACAGTTTTCCTATATCCTGCGAAGTAATTCGAGAGGCGTATTTGAAAGTTCAAGCGTCTGAAAGTTCCTCAGTGACCCCTAAGTACGCTTAAACTTTCAACGGCATAATATTTCTTTTTAAATCAAGAGAAGCCGTGCATCAAGAAAGAATGGGAACAAGATAAAGAAAATATTAAAAAATACCATCCTTATTACTTGTGAAGGATGCAAACATTTAAAAACTTCATATTCGCAGCAAGAGAGATATATATTCAGGTGTCTTTAGGATTCTAAATAATTAATTAATTACCTTTTCAATTATTTTTTTTTTCAAATCAAGGCCTGATTTATCAGAAAAGACTTTGATCGAAATTTGCCACGTTCTTGCCTTGATATCGTTTTATCACTTTTTTTCAAGCTTTGATCTCATCAAGAAATTTTTTTCCGAGAAAAAACTGAACTGACGTCGTTTTTATATCGTTAAACACTTAAACGACGTTACTTGCCTTTCCTAGAATCGATGCGTCAATATGAGATTGCACACGCAGCGTGTCATCGTCAGATAGGTAATTTGCGACAAACTTTTTTACGGTTCATCCTGTCAACGTGATTAGCTGATAACGCGCACAAGTGCTGGCTGCGGTGGTGACGAAAAAAATAGATTCTCGATTTTCTAGTATGACGTTTTCACGCTCGCGTGCTTTCGCGACGGTTCATTCCGCCGATTGTTCGAAAGGACGATGAGGGGGAGGATTTTTCACGACGAGCTCATGGAGTATTTTAAAGTGGATCCGGTAGAATGTTTTGCGTTCCTGTGTGGCAAACGGCAGGCTTTACAACTGTTTCCAGTATCGAGAGCTTGCAGCGCAGCGGGCAGCGGGACGGAGATAAAAGGGATAACAGGCAGAAAGCATTGGGCTTGCATTGTCGCGCGGTTTTACGAGTGCTATGACCAGCGGGCGCGCTTAGAAATCGTTTGCGAATAAAAGTTTTTTTGTGAATTCGTTCAATCTGGAATCATTGGAATTTAGGCGCGCGTAATAACTTTAGGCAGCGTTCTTTTGAAAATAAAAACAAAAATCAACTTGTGCGGATATTTCTCGATAAAGAAATTGACTCGTGCGATCAAAATTAACGGCTGATTAATAAAAAGTAATTTTGATAAAAAGAACCAGAACAAATCCATATAAATCCAGAACAAAAACTAGAAATTAAAGAATGGAACATTCTTGTAAGACTTGTAAGAACTTACAAGTATTTATAACTATACAATATCTTTATAGATAGTTTTTTGTTAGCCGTAAGATTTGTGAGAAATTATAGATATTTACGAATGATTGTCTTGTGATACATATGTATAGAATATTTTATGTAATTACATCAGTTCTTATAGGTTACAAGTCTTATAGGTTTTCTTCATTATCTAAGCTTCAAGTCTTAAGCTATAAGAAATTGACCAATCATAATCGATTATTCTTCTCACAGTCGACTGATTGATTGATGTCTTATGATTTAGAACTCTTTGTAGAAAGCTCATTACGAGTTACAAGTCTTACGATTCTGTTTAGAATTGACCCATTATTTCATTTTACAAAAAATGTGGTAAATCTAGAGGATAAATCTGGAGGTAAGAAAGTATATTTTAGTGAAACATTCTGGCGTTTCTTAATTATTATATTTCGTCTGGCTGTTAATATGGAAGCTGGCGAATCGAATCGAAATGCTTGAGTACCCCAGGATCGTTGTATCTGTTAAATTTGACACGATACGTGACGAGCACAGACTAATCAATTATACTGCCGTTTGGTAAGTCATCCCCGCACAAACAAGGAGCTTCACGTCAACTCTGTGAACTCAAAGACATCGAGATCGATCAATGGCATACGGCGATGTCGGGAGTAATATCGAGTTGTTTGTTGTCGGTCAACATCAATTAAGCTGTCGACCGTGCTTTAAGCTCCGCAGTTCCCGGACGAATGGCGAGAGTGATCGGCCTCTCGCGATCTAAGCATTCTTTCTATCGACAGGTAACTGACGTATTTCTTGAAATTATTGCAAATAATACGACCGTCAAGCGTGTATTCGTTTCTCCACTATCATGCAGATTATGCGGCATTAAAAGCTCCATTCTCTTTTTCGAATCGTTTCTCGTTTATCCCACAGTTGTTTACATTTTCTCTTTTCTGTTAAAGGAGCCATATTTCATGTTCCTTAATAATATTTCATCCACCATCGAATGCCGACCGATCCGACCACTCGGATTACGGGCTTAGAGGGTGAGAGTAACCCCCTCTTGCTTCACCACCTGACGCAATTGCCAATCGAGCTGAGCCGCGGCTTAAGTCGAAGATTATCACGATATACCATATGCATGCCTGGTTACCTGACATGGTTATCGGATGTGCATTCTGATGCCTGCATTTTCATCAATATTGTATCCGATTCCTTGTACGAAAGTGTTTATTCTTGATAGAATATCATGTTTTGTTTTTTCATTCATAGCTCGATAGGTACTTTCCTATATATGTTTGACATATATATATTCCTATATATGTTTTCAGAATATAAGTCACTAAAATCTAAAACAATGTAAAGAAAATTATACAAAATTAAAAAGAATTAAGTTTTTCAATCAACGTCCGAAATAATATTTTTTAATTTTTATAGAATGTGTGTATCTCTTTGACCTACATAATACTATCAATTCTAATCATTCGATTGCGATTAATGTAGGACTGTGCTAAAAATAATGTAATAAAAAGCAGTGAGATAAATTAAGAACTTTCGACACAATAATCCACAATAGTCGTAATCTTTTCGTAATTTTTCACTGCTCTCGCGCTTATTTCTAATCTTCATTAATTCTTTATAGCGATCTTCTCGGAAACAAATGACCAAACTTGGACGGTCGAGTCTCCGTTCATGGTTTCTCCTTTCTTCTAAGGGGAAGTATCGCAAAGAGAGAAGAGCTAGGAAAAGAGAAGAGCTAAGAAAGCTCGGTGTTCCCATTCGAGCCGAGCTATGCAAATTTCATTTCAAGGGAGCGCGTCTTAAAGGCCGAAGCCTTGAAGGAGCTTGCTCCGCTCGCTTTAATCGCGGTCGTGTCCTTAATTGGCGAGCGTACACAACGTGAGCGAGTAAAAACCCTGTTGTTTGCGAAACCCCCGAGGCGCGGAGGAACGGGCGTTAAGCGCCGTATAATTCGCTCCTTAATGCCCGATTATCATGCATTATCTTGGCGCACGTGCGGCCGCACGACACGCGCGCAAAGCGGAATGAAATTATTATCAGAGCATCTTCCAGTTTTGTAGCCTGTTGTAGCGGATGACTCGGTTATGTTATCGGGTACTCTCGGTAAATAACGCCATGCCGCTATTATGCCAACCCGTTTGCGTCGAGGAAATTCGATTAAGACGATATAGCTGCGCCATCAAGGTCAAAGACCGATTAAAATGAACGAGCGATAAGGCAACGATGAAAGATCCTTTCCATACCTTGACGGAGAAATTAGCGATTTTATTTAATTAATATGTAATGTGATGATAAAGTACGCGCGCACTTCTACATGAAATACGCGCTTCTATGGATTGTTACGATAGAGTTAGAAACTCGCAAATTCCATACTATCGCATAATCCCGCGAAATACGTATCGTTGCGATCTCGTTAACCATCTCGAGACCGCGAAATTCGATTAACGTATTCGTTCCTAATGTATCCTAATGTTTCGTAAGTTCAAAGCCCATTTATAACGACTAGCAACTTCTAACATCGATGCTGATGCGACAAACTAATTCTCTATATACATGACATACTTCGTAAATCTAATGTATATCTGTACTTGTACGTGCACTAAGCCCTGTATCTGCTGGATTGAATCTGATAAGTGACAATTTAAGATGGAAAAAGATAATTTTTTCTTAATAATAATAACAATAATAATAATAATAATAATAATAATAATAATAATAATAAT